>ENA-ORMR01001580-ORMR01001580.1-human-gut-metagenome-genome-assembly--contig:-NODE-1580-length-16865-cov-9.126294_pt1 | contig 16865 bp, 20 predicted proteins | sample MGYA00242107_ERZ509003 | MGnify/ENA primary metagenome ERZ509003 (study PRJEB26280, sample SAMEA2338699) | human gut metagenome | biome: human gut; feature: human-associated habitat; material: faeces... | reverse complement strand
GTGTAATATTCAATCACATTTCTGTAATTAATATTACACTTTTATAGTACCAAAAAGAAGCAATGCTTCTTATTTATCGACACAAGTTCCTTCTCCTGGTTTTGAGCCTTCTACATATACTTTATCTACTAGATTACAGCTTGATTTGGTCATAGAATCTTGTAAATAACCACCTAACACTTTTACAATTCCTACGACAATAACACTAATAACAGCTATAATTAAAAGATATTCAACTAAAGCTTGTCCTTTACGATTCAATCTATTCATGTGACCCTCCCAATACTATTCTTTATATTACTAGTGTATAACGAAATCAATTGTTTGTCAATTCACTTTTTGTATGTTATGATAAATTTGGTGATAAAATGAAAATATTAAGTAAAAATAAGAAAATAGATGTTCATGTTTGTATGAACTTTCAAAACCGTTTTTTCGGTTTTATGGGTAAAAAAGAAATACCTAACTATGGACTATTCTTTCCTCGTTGTCATAGCATTCATACCTGTTTTATGAGATTTCCCATCGATATTTATATTGTCGACTATAATAATATCATTTTATATTGTAAGAAGAATGTAAAGCCTTGGAGATTCGTTTTCCATAAAAAAGGGTATGGTACCTATGAATTTCCTAGTGGTATGACACAATTTCAAAAAGGAGAAAGAATCAAACAGATTGCCTAATCTGTTTTTATTTTGGAAAAAACTTTCGCAATATCATCATGAATTACCAAAGTAGCCTTTTGATCTAAAGATGTTTTATCTTTATTGATGACTACTAAGTTTTTACCGTGAAAAAACTGTACTAAACTATTTGCTGGATAAACAGCTAATGATGTTCCTCCAACAATAAATGTATCACAGTTAGAAATTACTTCAATTGCTTTTTCAAACACCCCACTTGGAAGTGGCTCTTCGTATAATACTACATCTGGTTTTATGATGCCTCCACAAGAACAGATATGACTTTTTTCTATTTCTTTTAAAGAATACTTCTTATGACACTTCATACATGTATTTTGATGAACGGTTCCATGTAATTCTAATACATGTTTACTTCCTGCCATTTGATGAAGTCCATCAATATTTTGTGTTATAACCATTGTTAGTTTACCACTTTGTTCAAGTTGTGCTAACTTTTGATGACAGGCATTCGGCTTGGCTTTTTTATGAATCATCTCTTGTAAATAAAATTGAAAGAATTCTTCTGTATGACGCATAAAATAAGAATGAGATAGCATAATTTCGGCACGATAAGGGTATTTATGATAAAGTCCTGTATCACTTCTAAAATCAGGAATTCCACTTGCAGTAGATACTCCTGCTCCTCCAAAAAAGACAATATTTTTACTTTCATTGATAATTTCTTGTAATGTTTTCATATTATCACCTTCTCTTTTATTGTAACAAAAAAGAATAGAAAATTCTATTCTTCATATTCAAATTCAAAATCTAAGATTCTAACATAATCTCCATCTTGAGCACCACGTTTTCTCAGTTCATCTTCAATACCAAGTAATCTAAGTTTACGAGATAAACGAATATATGCTTCTTCTGATGAGAAGTTCATCATTCTCACATATCGTTCGATTTCTTTACCACGAATAACCCAAGTATCATTATCTTTAGTGATGGTAAATGGTTCTTCTTTCTCGTATTTATAAACAACATGTTTTTTTGCTTTGACACTTTCTTCTAATGGTTGTTTTTGGATATGATCTAACATATCTGCAAGTGCTTCTATTACTTGATCTAATCCTTGATTCATGGCAGCACTTACTTCATAAATTGGTAAGTCTACTTTCTGTTTAAACTGTTCTAGTCTCTCTTTTGCTCCTTCGATATCCATTTTGTTAGCAATGATAATTTGTGGTTTTTTTAATAGACTCTCTTTGAAATTTTTTAATTCTTCTTGAATGGTTATATAGTCTTTGTATGGATCACGCATTTCATAACCACCCATATCGATAACATGAGCAATGACTCTTGTTCTTTCGATGTGTTTTAAGAAACGATCTCCTAGACCTTCTCCTAAAGATGCTCCTTTGATTAATCCTGGTAAATCAGCAACGACAAAGGAACGATGGCGAGATGCACGAACGACTCCTAAATTTGGTTTTAAAGTTGTGAAGTGATATTCGGCAATCTTTGGTTTAGCAGCACTAATCATAGAGATAATGGTTGATTTTCCGACACTTGGAAGTCCTACTAAACCGACATCAGCAAGTAATTTTAACTCTACTTTCACTCTTTTTTCTTCTCCTGGTTCTCCGTTTTCACAAATACTAGGAGCAGGATTAGAATGAGTTGCGAGAGCCATGTTACCACGACCTCCACGACCGCCACGAGCGATAATTGCCTGTTCTTTATTTTGGGTTAAATCGGCAATTACATCACCTGTTTCAAGGTCTGTTACAACAGTTCCAACAGGTACTCTAACAACAACAGCTTCACGGCTTTTACCATGCATACCCTTACCCATTCCGTTTTCTCCACGAGGGCCTTTAATCTGTTTTTGATATCTTAAATCAAGTAATGTATTTAATCCTTCATCTGCCTCAAAAATAATATCAGCACCATGGCCTCCATTTCCTCCAAATGGACCACCCATTTCTACATATTTTTCACGACGCATTGCCATACAACCATTTCCTCCGGCTCCAGCTAATACATCGACAATTGCTTCATCAACAAACATATAAGCCCTCCTTTTCTAGTTTTTATTATACACGAAAGTAAAAAAAAAGCATAGTTTTTTCTATGCGTTTAGAAATGATACTTATGCTTGTTCTTTGTAAAAATCATCTAAAACGTTTTGCCATAATTGCTTTAAGTTATCAAATGATAAGTATGGTTTTGCTTCATCGATGTCGACCCACATGATTTCAGCAATTTCTGCTTCTTGCGGAAGCAAAGAATAAGAAATAGGTTTAGCACGAAAATAGACGACTTCTTTATCAATCTGAGTAGATGTGATGTAAGAGATTGTATATCTTTTCTTTTCATCGACAATGACATCGAGATTAGTTTCTTCTTTGGTTTCTCGACGAGCAGTTTCCATTTCTGTTTCTCCTTGTTCCATATGTCCTTTGGGAAATCCAACCCATCCTAATTTTTGTTTTACGAGTAATACACGTTTATTAGAATCAATGATAATAGTTCCACATGATTTTTCTTTTTTCATATTTTCTCCTTCTTATTTGACAAAAAAATAGTATTGCTACTATTTTCTGTTTGAAAATACAGTACTAGCTACCAAAACTACAATAACTATCACTGCAACGATGATAATAATGTTCATGTTCTTCTGACCAGAAGTAGTTTTTTGTACGACGGCTAATGTATTTATCAAATCCCATGTTTTCATCTAAAACATCCCCGCGATCATAATACACATTGGAATTAAGTTATAGAAGAATTTAATGAACATTACAAGTATAATATTATCTTGATTCTTAATATACATTGTCGCAAGTGTAGCAGATACGGCAAAATATGATAACGCATCTGTCAATAAATATGGGCTACTTAAATCTCCATAAATGACATTCATAACAGCATATATTAAACTACTAGAAATAACAAATAACACATTGTTTGGAATTACTTTACGTAGTGATTGTTTGAATAATAACTCCTCGGCAATGACTCCAAATACCATTGTTTTAAACAATGTATAAACAAATGAAATCTGTGACAAATTATAAATAGATGTCGTATTGTCATCACTGATTGAATTAGATGGTACTAATACTTCACTAATCATTCCTACAATCATATTAACAGCAAATAACAAGACAACACCGATGACTACTTTGCCAATAAATTTACGCTTACTTTTATCGAGATTGTCTAAACTCTCTTTTAAGTCTTTATAGTATAAAGCAATTATTCCAATTAAGAATAGTACATCTCCGGTAAACATAGTAATGATTCCATTATGAATGTTTAAGGCTGTAAATATTGCTTGAAAAACACTATTGTATATCAAGTAAATAATAAAAATTGCAAATACTTTTAATAATTCTGTCATTTTCCCATTTTTCAACTTTATCACTCCTATCATAAGTTCATTGTAGCAAAAAGCTGTTCTTTTTTCAATGACAAATGGAAATGAAGTGTAAAGTTAAAAAAATTATTTAAAAAGTATTGCCAGATTACTAGTTTTTGTTATAAAATAAAATTCCCGGCACTTAAAGTACCGGGAACTAGTCAACATTAACTATTCTATATCATTCCAGTGTATATACGTTTGGTTAATGTCCCTATTAGAAAAATCTAGTTAGCCATCTCCACATAGACTTTCACCTCCTACCCTTTTTTATTCTCTCTTCACACCTAAAGTATAGCACTTTTTTTAGAAAATATCAATCATTTTCTAACTTTTTTGATGCACAAAAAGAAGTATTACAACATACTTCTTTTTTTTCTATTATTTCTCAATGCTTATTATTTTGTAGGATAAACACTTGCTTGTTTTTTATCTCTACCACGACGTTCAAATTTTACATATCCATCTATTGTAGTATATAAAGTATCATCTTTTCCAATCTTAACATTGTTACCTGGATATACTTTTGTACCACGTTGACGGTATAAAATAGAACCAGATGTTACGAATTCTCCATCACTCGCTTTAGCGCCAAGTCTTCTACCTGCAGAGTCACGTCCGTTCTTTGTAGAACTTTGACCTTTTTTATGAGCGAATAATTGAATATTTAACTTTAATAATTCTAGCATGAGGACACCTCCTATTTTCTATTTATTCTTATATTCTTTGGATAATCTGAAGCAAGTTCTGTTAGTAGTGCAACTAAATTTTCTAATAATAAATCAATCATTGAATCATGTTTTAATACCGTTACTGTTACATGAATCGTATCCGTATCTTTTTGCTCTACTTGAATCGCATCTTTCTGATATCTTAATATTGCATTTACACTTGTAATTAAGATACTACTGACGCTTGCGCAAACGATATCTTTGCCACTTACCTCATATTCTGAATGACCATTTAAAGATATTTGTTGAATGTCATTCTTCTTTTGTTTGATTATTACTTGAATCATATTACTTTACTTTAATAGATTTAATTACAACCTTTGTATATGGTTGACGGTGTCCTTGTTTCTTACGGTATTTATTTTTTGGAACATATTTAAATACTACAATTTTTTTATCTTTACCGTGTTTTACAACTTCACCTGTTACTTTTGCGTTTGATAGATATGGATTACCAAATGCTCCATCTACCATCAATACTTTGTCGAATTCAACTTTACTTCCAACTTCTGCGTCTAATTTTTCAACGTAAAGTTCTGTACCTTCTTCTACATAGTATTGTTTTCCACCAGTTTCGATAACAGCTTTCATACTTTCCCTCCTTACAATTCTAAGACTCGCCTAAAAGGTAACAAATGTTTTAAAACCTTGTTCGTGCGGTTGTAGCAACCAAAGGGGTACTACACAATATAAAATTTTAACAGATAAATCCTTATTTGTCAAACCATTTTTTTAAAATCAGAGATTCACTGACCCAATTATTTTGAAATAAAAATATATGACTTCTCTCTCGTTTCATTTTCTTTAAATTTAGTTTTTTTATTTTGATATATTTAGAGAAGTGTAAATGATTTAAATGACGTTCTAATAGGAATTTATAAAAGGTAAATGGCAATTTTCGATACTCGTCCCATATCTTTTTCAATAAAAAGAATAACATACACCAAAAGACAAAGTTTTGTGGTAATAACAAAAATAATAAGATAGAAAAGAAACAAGATATCCATAAAATACTTTGATAACTCTGATAAAATGGAAGATATTTTTCTAAACATAGTAATACAATCTTAGATCCATCTAAAGGATAAATGGGAAGTAAATTAAAGCATAGGAATGATAGATGTAAAGTTAGAAAGTATGGTTTATCGACAATCGGAGCTAGTAATAAATAAGCGATGGTTTGAAAAATGGGTCCCATGATAGTAATCATGAATTCTTCTTTCATTGGTCTATTTAGTGCTTCTTCAAAAATAGTCAGTCCACCAAATGGTAAAATAATTATTTTTTTAATCTTCCAGTGATAATAGAAAGCAGTTAAAATATGACCGCATTCATGAATACTAAAAAGATAAAATAATAAAAGATATGGTTTAATAAAACCAGTCGTGAAAGCTATCATGGTACAGAGAAGAAAGATGGGATGAAATGATATTTGTTTAACCATGGATGTATTGTTTATAATCTAGTACAGATCCGTCTTTTTTAAATACGAGAAATAAATTCTTACCATTGGCTTCTCCTAAAGCACTTCCCTTTTCGACATAATCATATAGTTTGACACTTAAGTTTTTTACATTTCCATACCAACAGTCAATGCCGTTTGCTTGTTGGACAATCAATGTATTTCCATACCCCTCTTTTTTGCCAATAAACACCACAATACCGCTTTCTAAGGAAGGAATGAGTAAATCATTATCAACAGTTAATTTCACCCCATCCTGGTACTTTTTCTCGTCTTTATAGGTCAATTCCTCATGGAAGACAGCTTTAGTTGGTTCTTCGACTAATTGATCAAAGAAAGGAATGGGACTTCCAAAATATTTCTGATATACTTGATTGAAAGTTGCAAAACGAAAGTTTTGTTCAAACACATATTTGTAGAACTGACTCTTCCAACTCGGATTTTTCTTTAATAATATAAAACATAACAACGTTATAATCATACATAAAGACAAACGAATCATAAATGATGTAATCTTCTTTTGATGATTCTTTTTGATAATCGTCGTTTTACGAGGTGTATCTTTCTCACTACTTTGATGATGTTTCTTCTTCATCTCTTTTTTAACACGTTCAATATCCATCCTATCACCTAATTAGATATATGAAAAAAAGATGGAAACATTCCATCTAATCGATTTTTGTAATGTGGTACTTGTGTGAAAAATAATCTGTAATTCCATATAAAATAACTGCATATATCACATTCAATAGTAAACTTGTCGTAATTCCTCTTCCTAAAGCAAACCAAGAGAAAGGTAAATAACCGATGATTACTAATACGAAAAAGGAAATAGAACGATAAAAAGCAATCGCTAAAACAGTCATCAGAGCTACATTGAAATAATTATTAGATAACATATAATTCATTTTCGCAATGAAATAAGCAGTCATCAAAAAGAGAAATAAATTTAAAATCAATGTATCTGTAAATACAATATCATAAAATAACCCTAGTATTGCTGCTACTTTATAGTAATTAGAACGATCCTTTTTAAAATAAGGATAAATAATTACTAAGGCAACAATCGTAAAAAGTGGAAGAAACAAATCACTATTAATAGAGACAAAATTACTCACTAAACTCTCTAAAAAGAAAGAGACAATCGTAACAATAATTGCTAACTGCATCGTTATGCCTTCCTTTTCAAGATTGTAACAAAACTTAAATCGTCATAATCGACACTACTTGTTACTTCCACTGTTTTGGCTAAATCAAAATTATCGGTTGTTACTCTTTTTACTTTTCCTACGACAATACCACTTGGGAATGAATCTCCCATTCCTGTTGTCGTGACAACAGAATCTTTTGGTATCTCCGTATTATCACTAATTCCTTCAACGATAAAGGTTCTTTTTTGTTTATCATAACCAGATAATAATCCGTAGACAAACTTATCCCCTACTTTAATTTTGACAGATGTTTTATTATTGACATCATCACTGGTAATTAATTTTACTGTACTATTAAAGTTCGTCACTTTTGTTACTTTTCCAATTAATCCCTCACTGACAATAACAGGCATATCTTTTTCTACCCCATTATAACTTCCTTTATCAATTGTAATAGTATTATACCAATACCCTAAGTTACGATTTACTACAGTTGCATTTAAATAACTACTTTCTGATAATGTCTGATTCAATTCCAGTGTCTTTTTTAAATTTTCTACTTCTCGTTCTAATTCTTCTTTCTCACTTTGAATTAAATCTGTTTCTTTGACTTTCTTTTCTAATTCTTTATATTTCTCATACAAATCTTGTTTTTCACTATGTTCTTTCATCTTATCCTTTACAAAATCAACTGGTTTATAAAGAATTTTAGTAACTGCTAAAGTCGCATCCTTAATTGATTTTTCAAATGGACTTAGATTTTCTTTATTCATAATAATCGCATTTGTGATTCCTAGTACTAAAGCTACCACGAACACTGCAATCAAAATTATATATTTTTTATTGATCGTCTTTTTTTCGTACATAAAATCACCTTTATTCATTATAATATAAATCAATTATTTTTTAAAGTGCTATTCGGTTATTTTCAAAAAAACTATAGTATTTATCTTCCCCGATAATGATGTGATCTATCACTTCTATTCCAAGCATTTTTCCTACTTTGACAAGTTGTGATGTAAACAAAACATCTTCTTTACTTGGTAATACTTCTCCACTTGGATGATTATGAACACATATGATAGAACTGGCACTCACTTGATATGCTTCTTTAAATACTTCTCTAGGATGTACTAAACTGCGATTTAAGGTACCTATAAATAAGACTTTCTCATGAATTAATTTCTTACTGACATCTAGATAAATACAGATAAAATATTCCTGTTTGAAATGTCCTATCTTATCTTGATAATAAGAAGCAACTTGATATGCATCAGTAAATTTCTGATATAAAATAGATTTCTTTTGTAATACTCTTTTCCCTAGCTCTACGGCCGCTAAAAGGGTACAAGCTTTCGCCCTACCAATACCTTTCATTTGTGCTAACACCTGATAAGAAGTATGTTGTAACTCAGAAATATTTCCTATTTCTTTTAAAAGATAAGAAGCAAGTACTTTCGCACTCATATCTCTCGTTCCAGTTTTTAATAAAATAGCTAATAATTCTTCATTGGATAACTGCTCCACTCCATAACATAACAGACGTTCTCTTGGTCTTTCATCTTGTGGTATTTCTTTTATTTTTAAGTTCAATCTCAATCCTCCTTATAATTTTCTAATATTTTTTGATTAATATCATTGATTGTTTTCTGATCTGTTACTTTTGTTAACATCTCATCTAACGTATGTAACTGTTCCATATATTCTTGATTTTTAATATAACCTTCCTTCTTATAAGTAACATACCCGAAAGAATTAAAATATTCCTGCATTTTAGCAACATTTTCTTCTTTACTAGTAACTCCAATATAAACATGATATTGATTCTCTTCAATACGATAAATATAATATGGCAGACTTAAAACACTCTTCTTCATATTTTCTTCATTCGAATATACACCATACTGTAAATAGTATACTTTTAAAGAATTCGTTGTTTGAAAAACACTTTTCGTTTCACTCGTTGTATGGTATTCATCACACATTGTCTTGCCAATGATAAACCCAATAGCAATGGATAAAACAACTGGTATTAGATATGCTTTTTTCATAATATCACCTAGTTTATTATGGCATATCATCTTTTCATTTTTTGTCATATTTTCTTCAAAAAAAAGAATCAATATTCATTGATTCTTACTGATTTAAATATTCAATTACTTTTTCATTTAATAGATCAATCGTAATTTCTTCTTTTTCGCCACCGCGTTTTTTTATTTCAATCATACCTTCACCGGCTTTTTTACCAACTGTTACTTGTACTGGAATACCAATTAATTCCATATCTTTAAACTTCACACCTGGTCTTTCTTTACGGTCGTCATAAATTACTTCAAAGCCCATACTTTCTATTGTCTGATATAATTGATCAGCAATTCTTTTTTGGACTTCATCTTTTGGATTAATCACTACGAGTGCAATTTCAAATGGAGCAATTTGAACTGGCCAAGCAATTCCCATATCATCTGCTCTTTGTTCAGCAATTGAAGTCATAATACGAGCTAAACCAATTCCATAACATCCCATAACGACTGGTTTTAATTGATTGTGTTGATCTAAATAATTTAAACCAAGACTCTCTGAGTATTTCGTTCCTAATTTAAATGTATTACCACATTCAATTCCCTTTTTAAATGTCAATTTAGCGCCACATTTTGGACATAAGTCCCCTTCTTGTACATTGATAATATCGCCCATTTTTTTCACTTTAAAATCTTTTAAATTGACATTTTTATAATGGTAATCACTTTTGTTTGCACCGACAATAAAGTTTTTCATCATCTGTACGTGATGATCCATCACAATTGGAATAGAAAGTTCTACTGGTCCAGCAAACCCAACTTTTGCTTTGGTAATTCTCTCAACATCTTCAGGTTCAGCCAAACAAGCTTCTTTCGCATGTAATAATTGTTTTAATTTTTCTTCGTTTAAATCACGGTCTCCAGGAATTAAACAAGCATAAAATTTACCATCTATTTTATAAATCAATGTTTTTACAAAACGACTTTTATCTTCTTGTAAAAAGTCAGCAATTTCTTCAATTGTACCAGCATTTGGAGTATGGACAAGTTCCATTTCTTTTTCTTCTTCATAGCTTTCTGTCTCATCGACAATACAAGCACTTACTTCTAAGTTAGAAGCATAATCACAATTTGGACAAAGTACTAATGTATCTTCTCCAATTTCTACTACTGCTTGAAATTCTTCTGATAGATTTCCCCCCATCGCTCCTGTACCAGCTCTTACAATTTTATAATTTAAACCAATACGGTCAAAAATATTTTGATAGGCACGGAACATTTTTTGATAAGAAACATCACAAGCTTCATCATCGACATCAAAACTATAAGCATCTTTCATAGTAAATTCACGAGTACGAATTAATCCAAAACGTGGTCTTGGTTCATCACGATATTTATTGGCGATTTGATAAATATTAAATGGCATATCTTTATATGAATGAATCATTTCTTTGGCTGCATAAACAAATAATTCTTCATGCGTAGGCCCTAATACATAACCACGATCATAGCGATCTTTTAAAGAAAACATATCATGACCAAATACTTCTTTTCTCCCACTTTGCACATAATAATCTTCTGGAATTAATGATGGCATCAATAATTCTTGAGCTCCTGCTTGATTCATTTCATCACGAATAATATTTTCAATCTTTTTCATTACTCGTAAACCAAGTGGCATAAAAAGATAAATACCTGTCCCTACTTTTTTAATCATACCACTACGAACTAAATAATTTCCACTTCTTGTTTCTTCGTCTTTGGCATCTTCTCTCAACGTATAAAAAAACTGATTACTTAATTTCATATTCAACGCTCCCTCATCTATAACATTATACTATATTTTCTTTCTTTCTATCAACAAATATGAAAAGAAAAGAAATCAATTTGATTTCTTTTGTGATTTTTATCGTTTTAATTTCTTTTCTAATACTTCTTCATCGATATGACAGTTTGCTTCCATTTGTTGATGGAATTCTGTTTCTGTTACGTAATTCAATATATATCTTACTGTTTCATAAAGATAAAAACGCAATGTATTAAGAGGAATTTGATACTTTTCAGCAAGTTCTTCTGTACTCATAACGCCCTTATCATCTGATAATCCATAAAATAGATCTAATAATTTCTTTTGGGAAAATGTCAGAGGACAAACACTTAAATAAATACTCTGCTTTACCAATAATCGTAATGGTCTAATTTCACGATCTTGTATTACATTATCTTTACCTGACTTCGCCGAAAGATTTTGAATTGCTTTAATCATCGCTGGATTTGTATACGTATTAGCATTTAATACTGTATTAGATGCATAATGAATCTTTTTCATCAAAGATGCTTGTGAAAGATGATATATATGAGATAATTCTTCTAATGACTTACGTGGACCTGTAATTCCATAATAAAAATCTAATAATTTTGCTTCTGTCTTAGATAATTGTAAACTTCCGACAACAAATTTTTCTTTTAATTTACTTCTCATTTCATTCTGTTCAGGATGCTCGTTTTTTCTTCCTTGCTCTAATGTTTCAAGAGCGTGATAAATCCTATTTTTGAGGATATTACGATTTGGAATCAAATACATTTCTTGTAATTGTTCTAAAGAGTGTTTCGTTGTTCCAATTCCATAAAATTGACACAATAGCTTTCTTTCTTCTTCGGAAAGTTCAATAGAATTATCTAACATATTCTTTACTTCACCAGGAAATAGAGAATTAATCTTGGTCTCTCTCACATCTTTTTTCACGACTTTTTTCTGTACAGAGAATTTTGGAAGAGAACTTTTTTGCTTTACAGCACGCTCACAACGTACTAAGAAACGATTGACATCATTATATTTTTCGTATAATTCCGGATATTTTTCTCGCTCTTTTTCATTTAATGAACTCATTTGTTCATAGGCTTTTTGATACTCTTCAGGAATATATGGTTGATATAAATAATAAATAGAATTTACACTATTTTCACTTCCTGATTTTTTGAATAATGATAATTTCTGTTTTAATCTACTTTTATAAATAGAAATCATTTTCTTTGGTAATTTATTCTTTAATTTTGAATACACTTCTGCATTTGTCTTAGAAGACAATAAAGCATCCATGACCATACACTCATTTTCTGTTAAACGATGATGATGAAGTGTATAAACATCTTTTAATTGGCGAAATGATTCCAATTGTTTATTGGCACAATTTAATAATTGTTCGGGATTCGATAGTTTCTTTTTTAAGGACATTTCATAACCATGAATGGATTGACGACTTAACTTATCTTGTAATTTCTCTTCTACTTCTAATTGGCTATTAGAAGTTATAATAACATCCATTACTTCGCATTCACTTTGTGTAAAATAAATTTGATACTTCTTATAAGTAGACTTCATTGCTTTGATCTCATCCAATGTTTGATTTGCTTTTTTAACATAATCAAGTGGATTTAATAATTTCTTTTTGATAATGGTTTTGTGGTAGGCAATCATATTTTTAGCCATTATATTTTCTAGTTTTTTATCTACTTCTTCCTCAGTTTTAGAGGTTAATATATGAGACATTACTAATTGTTCATTCTCATTAAAATACGGTTGATATTTCTCATATACTTTACGATATGATTGATAGTCTAGTAATGTCCAGGTTATGCTTTTTTTCTTCTTTTTCTTTTTGACACTTGTATCTTTTAACAATTTATTTTGAATATTATATAGATATGTCGTAATTGTCTGTGGTTGATAATGAGGTGTTAAAGCATTATAAAAAGAAGCTTCATTTGGAGACTCTAATAAGATGGAAACCATTTGTTTCTCTGGTTTTGATAATAATTCTTCTTTCTCTTTTAAATTCTCTTTGATTTGTTGTTGTAACTCGAAAAAAGAAATTTCTTTTTTCTGTTTTTTATTTATAATTTTCACAAACGATTGAATTTGTTCAAGTACTTGGTCTACGTATTCTTCTGGACAAATCGTCTGCAATTGACGACGAAACAGCTCATCACTTTTACAATTGCGATATAACGTAAAACATTTAGAATAAAACATAAGCATTTCAGGAAAAAACTGCAACTCTGCCTCTACTTTCTCATTAAACTTTGAAGTCATGAATCATTCCCCCTTAAATTTGTTCCCTATTATATAATAATTTATAAAAGAAAGCAAATAAAAAAACTGATATCATGTATCAGTTTATAAGCTTAATGTAAAAAACAGTAATAAGTCGTGAATTAATTGATTGGTTTCATCATCTTGAAATAAATTATGAGTTCCCTCTGGATAAGTACGATAATCGATATTATTATATCCAATTTTCGATAACAAGTTTTTTGTTTCACTTCCATATTCACGGATATGATCTTTTTCTCCAACACCCATAAAAATAGGTAAATTCGTATTTCTTAAATAATAAGTTCCTTGATGTTGAACCATATAACCTACTTCACACAAGTGATATAAGCTTTTGGTAGCATACAAAAATGGTAATGTTGCTCCTTTTCTCTTTTCTACTCTACGATAGAACATCTGATTCATAAATTGGTTTCTAAAATAAGTTGGTGTCACAATCGATGTATATTCATAAAATAATCTCTGACGTTTTAATCCTGTATATAAAGCAATAGGATTTATGAGAGCTAAGGCACGAATCCGATCGTCGTATTCTTTTAAAAAGTTAATTGCCATTAAACTGGCATAATCATGGGTTACTAGGAAGATTGCTAGACCAGAATACATTTTCGAAATTGCCTGAATAATGACATAGATATCCTGTACTAATCCCGTTGCTCCATCTTTTCCTAAATAGCCAATTTCACTTTCAAAATGGATACTTTTTCCAGTTCCACGATGGTCATAACTAGCACAGATAAACTGTTCTTTTAAAAAAGGTTCAAAGACAGGTTGAAACATGTCACTTGTCTCATAGATGCCAGGAACAAATAACACAATTCCTCTAGGATTACCAACAGGAGTGGCAATTGTGAGTGCTAATTGAAATTCATTGTCATGAGCAAAAGCTGTCGTTGTATCAATATTCATAAAATTCCTCCTTCTTATTTTAAATTTTCAAAACCACTACGTTTAAATAGTTTTTCTAAATCATAATTGGTTAAAAAGACAGTTGTCGGTCTTCCGTGAGGACAGTTAAACGGGTTATCACAATGTCTCAAGTCATAAATTAATTGTTCAATCTCTTTCATGTCCACATACTGATTAGCTTTAATCGCATGTTTACAACTCATCATCGTTGCGACTTTTTCGTTGAACTTTTCAATGGAAAAATGTTTTCCTTCTTGAATAATAATCTCGATAATTTTACGAATACTATCCTCTACAAAATCTTGTGGTAACCAAGCTGGATGTTCTTTAATCAATAGTGATTGATAACCAAATTCTTCTACTACAAATTTAAGATCTCTTAATACATCTAGTTTTTCTTTGACTAAGACAAATTCAGAACTAGATAATTCAATTGTAATCGGGAATAATAATGGGGTTGATACGATATTAGGATTTCCCATTTTCTTCATATAATATTCGTAGTTTACTCTTTCTTTGGCTGCATGTTGATCAATCAAAAACATACCTTCTTCATTTTGACAAATGATATATGTTCCATGGACAATTCCTACAGGATACATTTCTGGCATTCTTTTTTTCATCTCGATATCCTGATTATTTTCTTTCTGGGATTCTTCTAAAATAGTATCTTCTGTTTCTTCTACGAAATCAAGATTGATTGGAATTTCCTCTTCTTCCAACTCTAATACCGGTTCTGTTGGAATCGTTGGTTCAGCAATCTCTTTTTCTAAGACAAGTGTCTGTTCTACATATTTTGGTTTTTTTATTTCTTCTTTTACTTCTGTTTCTATTTCAGCAGTAGGAATTAAATTTTTATGGTGTAACTTTTCATGAATCATTTTCGTAATTAATTCTTTTAATTCTTCTAATTTACTAAATTTAATATCCATCTTTGTCGGGTGGATATTGACATCGACTAAACTAGAATCGACATGGATTTCTAATACGACAATTGGATATCGTGTATCCGGCTTAAAAGAATGATAGGCATCATTGATAACACGATTTAATTCTTGGTTTCGAACGACACGACCATTGACAATTGTAACCATGTGATTTCTGGAAGAACGATGAACTTCTGGCATAGAAATATAACCATGTACTGTATAATCATCATCACTGGTACTAACTTCTATCATTTTACGAGCTACATTTAATCCATAAACTGCTTTAATTGTCTTTAATAAATGATTTGTCCCATCTGTATTTAAAATTTCATTGTCATTATTAATTAAGCGAAATTTAATATCAGGATGAGAAAGAGCAATTTTATTGACATAATCCGTAATACTTCCTAACTCGGCATATAAACTTTTTAAATGTTTTAAACGAGCTGGAGTATTATAAAATAGATTCTTGACTTGAAAGATAGTTCCCTTTCTGGCATCTCCACGATCGACTGATATTAATTTACCACCATTGATTTTAACAATGGTACCTACATCTCCTGTTGATGTTGTAAGAGTTACTTCACTGACAGAAGCAATGGAAGGAAGGGCTTCACCACGGAACCCTAACGTTTCAATACGGTATAAATCATCTTCTGATTTTAATTTACTAGTCGCATGTCTTCCAAAGGCATTGACTGCATCTTCATGGTCCATTCCTGTTCCATTATCGGTTACTTTAATCTCTCTTGTTCCCGCATCTACTAATTCTATTTTAATCTCTGTAGATTCAGCATCTATACTATTTTCTACCAATTCTTTTACAACGGAACTACAACGTTCTACCACTTCTCCGGCTGCAATTTTATTGGCGAGAATTTCATCCATAATATGAATTTTTGCCATTTTTATCACCACTTTCATTTTACCACAAATTTCCTCTTTTTCCATGAGAAAAGTAGTCATTATTGAACGACTACTGCATATCTCATCAAATTATAAATCGATTCAAACTTCTGTTTAGAAATTAACTTTCTTCCACTCCATGGATCTAATACAATATAATTTCCTGTAATACGATTATATCCAGTTAATAATACAACATGTAAATTTAAAGGTACTTCCCCATCCCATGTCGATGGATAATTAAAATTTGCTGTTGTATACACCACCACAGGTTTTCTCTGGTTAATGTATTCTTTTAATTGTTCTGGTGAGCTTCCTGATATGTCCGTTGTTGTGGCATAATCAGACCCGAAACGGGCTAAGGCATCGGGAGCAATCCAATGGGTTACATTTCTCGGTTCGAGGTCAAAGATGGAATGAATAAATCCTTGATGGGGATCTGTATCGTGTTTTGGCATACCAATACCCTGCACCTACTCCAATAACGGCAAAACATAGTATTCCTAACACACATATTACTTTTTTCATACTTCTATACTCCTCGTATAATATATTTTGTAAGTTATTTTTGACTTACAATTTAACATCT
>ENA-ORMR01001571-ORMR01001571.1-human-gut-metagenome-genome-assembly--contig:-NODE-1571-length-16935-cov-15.315818_pt1 | contig 16935 bp, 27 predicted proteins | sample MGYA00242107_ERZ509003 | MGnify/ENA primary metagenome ERZ509003 (study PRJEB26280, sample SAMEA2338699) | human gut metagenome | biome: human gut; feature: human-associated habitat; material: faeces... | reverse complement strand
ATTATAACTACCGAATTAAAGGATATGGTTGCTCGAGCAATTAAAGGTGCAAGCTGTAATAAAATTCTTCCTTTAACGAATTATATGGGCTTTGAGGTTGTTGATAATACCCTGTATTTAAAAACTACTGACGGCTTGCATTATTTGACAGTATGTAAAGATAAAGTAAAATGTGAAGATTTTGCTTGTGTGTTACCTGTGCAAACTTTTGCTAAATTAGTAAATAAAACCACCAGTGAACACATTATTTTAACTGTTAAAGATGGTGTACTTACTGTTAAAGGTAATGGTTATTACCATATTGAGCTTGTACTGGACGAAAATGGGGATATATTGCAATTTCCGGATACGTCTATAGAAATACCTGAAGATGTTAAGGCGGTAAAGGTTAAACAGCCAATTCTTCAGGCGGTTTTCGATATTTGTACAGCAAGTTTATCTAAAACAATGGAAAATGCAGTTTTAACAGGTTATTTCTTTGATAAGAATGTAATTACTACAGACAGTATTAAACTTTGCGTTTATTCAGTTAATGTATTTAAAAGACCTGCACTGTTATCTGTAGAAATGCTTAAACTTGCAACTTTAATCCCGGAAGAAGATATATCTGTTTATTTTGTTGATAACGATGTAATCTTTAAAACCGAAACAATGGAAATTGCAGGTGCACAATTAGAAGATATTGAAACATATCCAGTTGAAGAACTTGAATCCTTTTTAGAAACAGAATTTCCTTCAAATTGTGTAGTAAATAAGGGGCTTGTACTTTCTGCCCTTGACCGTTTAAATATCTTTGTATCTGAATATGATAAAAACACCATTAAATTAGTATTTACTAAAGATGGTATGAAAATTATTTCTAGACGTACTAAAGCCGAAGAAACTATTCCTTATATGGAGAGTGAAAGCTTTGAAGAGTTTGAATGTTTGGTAGACATTCAACAATTTAAAGACCAGTTAAACGCTTTAGCAACCGATTCTATCGATTTGTCTTATGGTTCTCCTCAAGCTATTAAGATTGTCGAGGGTAAGGTAGTACAAATTCTTTCTTTGGTTGATGAAGAATAATGGCTAAATCATCTTTAAAAAATTTACTTGCCATAGTAAATGAAACAAAGAAGCAAAGCCCTATTGCAGAATCCTTTTTGATGGACTTAATACAGTCCATCGAAAGGACTGCAAATAAGAATGAGAAAAAACCTAGTCCTCATTATAAGCCTAGTAGTTTGAATTGTATTCGTAATATGTATTATCAAATTGTAGGTCAAGATATGGACGAAAGTATTAAAGAGGCTGTGCTTGTTGGTATTGGGGAAAGTGGTACAGATCGTCATGAACGTATCCAAAAAGCAATTATGCAAATGAAATCAAACGGTTTTGATTGCGAATATTTAGATGTTGGGGAATATGTAGAAGAAAATGAAATTCCAGGATTAATTGTAAAAGGTAAAAGTGGAGTAGAAACACGACTTTTCAATGAACCATGGAATTTAAGTTTTCTTTGTGATGGTATTATTAAATATAAAGGTCAGTATTATATATTTGAATTTAAAACTGAAGTATCTAAGAAATTTTTAATGCGTAAAGATGTTGATGAAGACCATAAAAAACAGGCAACAGCCTATGCTTTATCTTTAGGAATTGATAAAGTTTTATTTGTTTATGAATGTCGAGATAACTGTGATAAAAAATCTTATATGTTAGATGTAACAGATGACATGAAAAAGAATTTAATACAGTTAATTCAGGATTGCGATGATTATGTAGATGCTAATGTAGTCCCGCCTAAACCAAAAGATATTAAAACTAAAACTTGTCAATATTGTAAATATCGCCTAGCGTGCAGAAAGGACGTATAATATGCCTGTATCCCTCGGAAAAAAGTTTGAAGAACACTTTTCAACCCAACTTGAAGACGCTGCAATATGTTTTGATCGTTTTAAAGATGATACCGCAGGGTACAAGGGTATTCGTAATATATGCGACTTTTCTGTCTTTTTTAATGGGTATTTATTTTACATCGAATGTAAAAGCATACATGGCAAAACCTTTAACTATGCTAATTTAACTGATAATCAATATACTGGATTATTAGATAAATGTGAATATGATAAAGTTATTGCAGGAGTTTTAATATGGTTTATAGACTGTGATGTTACGGTATTTGTTCCTATTTCTGTTATCAAACAGCATAAGGAATTATTAAACTATAAATCATTTAAAAGTTATGAAATTCCGGATATGTGTACTATTTTTGAAGGTAAAAAATTAAGAAAATTCTTTAAATATGATATAGATAAAAATTTATCTACGATCATAAGAAAGGCTAATCAATATGGAAGTTGATAAATCATTCGTAAAAAGTAGAATGGAAGATATAACAACTCAGCAAAGGTATTTAACAAGATTTGTAAATCAGGTTGTTAGAGAAGCTTGTGGAGAACTGGATTCTTTGATGTCTACTATTAGAACAAGAATTAAGGATATCAATAATCCAATCACAGATATGGAGTTAGAACACTTTATATTAAATTTACCTGCATTGATGTATTATGCTTATGAATGTCAAGAAGCGATTGGTATTCGGGAAGACTTGGCAAAACAGGAAAAAACTCAAAAATATAATAACAGTTATATGTCAAATGATGGCAATATGCAGGAACGCAAACAACAAGCTGAATTGGATATCATTACAGATTCTTTAGTATTGAATATTTATGTTCGTGCACGGCGGCAAATTCAGAATAAATTAGATACTTCAACAGAGATGTTGCAAAGTCTAAAGAAAATCGCTACTCGTAGAATTAGTGAAAATAATTTTAATAATTTAACCAATTTACCATATAAGGAGGATTAAGATGTATACAGCTGAAATATTTACTAGATATATCAATCAAATTAAAAGTCCGGAAGTAAAGAATATTGTTAAAAGAGGATTAGCGGAATGTCCTGAAGAATTTTATACAATGGCAGCGTCAACTACAGGTAAGTATCACCCTAAATTTGCTCTTGGTGAAGGTGGACTCATTCGTCATACGTTAGCGGCTTGTTGTTGGGCAGTAGATATGCTGGAAATGGAACAATATGAAGAATTAAGAGCTTATAAAGATCTGATTTTAGCTGCTTTAATTCTTCATGATAGTGTAAAAAAAGGTACAAGTAAAAGTAAATATACTTTATTCGAACATCCAATATTTGCGGCTGAAATGGTAGAAAGAATTAGCAAAGAACTGTATGATGAAACATTCAATGAAGTGTATAAAGAAAAAGGTCATTATATAGCTTGTTTAATTGCTAGTCATATGGGGCAATGGAATGTTAATCTTTATAGTAAAACAATATTACCAAAACCTAAAACTGCAACTCAAAAATTCGTACACTTGTGTGATTATTTAGCTAGCCGAAAAGGTGATGTTGATGTCCAATATTGATGCAGTATTAAAAGAAATCAATAAAAAATTTAAAGCTGAACTTGTATTTCAAGGTAGGGCTGAATATGATGTTAAAGAAACAGAAAAGATTCAGTTTACAAGTTGCAGATTAAATTATATGCTCTATGGGGGCTTACCTCGTGGAAAACTGATTGAGTTTTCAGGAGAAGAAAATTCAGGTAAAACAACTACAGCTTTAGATGCCGTAGGAAATGCACAACAACAATTCATCAAAGAGTATAAAGAACAACTTGCAGAATTAGAAGAAATTCCAAAAAGAAATAAAGCAGAAGAAGAGGCTTATCGTAAATTAAAAGCAAGAGGAGCTTTAAAGGCGTTATTTGTAGATTGTGAAAATACTTTAGATGAAGAGTGGGCAGAAAAGCTGGGTGTTGATGTAGATTCCTTGTATGTTGTAAAACCTACTAATCAAACGGCAGAACAAATCTTTGATATCATCGAAAGTCTTGTTGAAACAGAAGAATTTGGAATCGTTGTCATTGATAGTTTTGCAGTTATGTTATCTCAAGATGAATATGACGAATCTGCTGAAAAAAGAACCTATGGCGGTATATCCAAACCTCTAACGAAATTTACTAAAAAAATGATACAGCTTTGCAGTAGGTTAAATGTTACCTTAATTGGTATAAATCAGCTCAGGGACAAAATAAATAGTCCCTATGGGGGGAAAGATACTCCCGGCGGCAGGGCTTGGAAACATAATGCAGTGTTACGTTTATTTTTTAGCAAAGGAACATACTTTGATGAAAATTTAAAAGATTTAACTCGTAATACAGAAGAACCAGCTGGTAATTATGTTATGATTAATATAGCTAAAACTAAAGTTTGCAAACCTGATAGACGTGTTGGTTGTTATACATTAAATTATACATTCGGTATTGACTGGATAAATGATTTAGTTGAAATGGGACTTAAATTAGGTTATATTGATCAGGCTGGTGCATGGTTTAGATTTATTGATGAAGATGGCGTTATTATGTGTGATGAAAATGGTGATGATATTAAATTACAAGGTAAAGCCTCTGTAACTGCTTTTTTAGAAGATGAAGCAAATGCAGATATTTTGCAAGATTTTGACCAATTAATTAATAGTAAAATTTCAAGTAACGTTCGGTAAAAGTAATTGTTGACAACTCTCTCTAAGTGTACTATAATAGTATCACAAGGAGGGAGTTGATATGGCATTATTTGATATTAAAAAATTAGTAAAGAAAGACCCAACGGTTCCGGAAGATATTAAAGCTCTTATCAAACGCAGACGGTTACAACTTATTATTCATAGCTGTATATACTATAGATTGAATAATAACCTTATAACTGATGCAACTTATGATAAGTGGGCAAGAGAACTTGCAAAACTTCATCAAAAGTATGGCGTAATTAAAATTAATTGTTATGATGAATATTTTAATGATTGGGTATTTGCTTTAGGTAAAACCTATTCAGGATTTCAATTACCAATTAATAATTCAGAAATAATTGCACTTGCAGGAGATCTGATATCTTATGAACACAAGAAAGTACAGTAATTTGCAAGAAAGAAGAATCGCTAAAAAATTACAAGGTAAAAAGCAATTAAACAGTGGGGCGACCATGTTTGCAAAAGGCGATGTAATTACCGATAATTTTTTAGTGGAATGTAAAACCAAAATTAAAGATTCAAAGTCTATTTCAATTCAGAAAGAGTGGATTGAAAAATTAAAAGAAGAGTGTTTTGCAATGCGAAAACCTTATTGGGCTATATCTTTTAGTTTTGGGGATAATGAAGATTATTTCATTATCAATGAAAAATTATTTAAACAATTAATGAAGGCTTGCAATAATGAGTAAAAAAGATATGGATAATTATATTAAAGATGTACAGGAAGGCAGTATCATTGATCCTGGTCATGTAAGAGAAATGAATATGCTGGCATTTTTAGGAAATCTGCCTGAGTTTGATGAATTAATGGGTGGTATGGATAGTGAAAATGTATTATCTATGCAAATAGCACAATCTAAAGATGAATTTAGTACCAATGTAAATATTAATGGATATGATTATCCATTAGCTTATCTTGGAGTTTTAGGTGTAGTTACAGCAGCTAAAGCACGTGATGTAGACCCGATTGTTATGTTTACAGCTTGTTATTATAAATGGCTTAAGGATGGCAATCTTAAAAGATTAGGAAAATTTAGAACGAAAAGTCCGAATGAGGGTGTTGTTAAAGAAATGTCAGACTTTCTGGAGTTGATACATTCTTTACGGCAAGAAAGAGGAAAATAAAAGATGATTTCACTCGCTGTTAAATATAGACCAACAAAATTTGATGACGTTGTTTCTCAGGATAGTATTAAAGCTATTTTACAACAACAAATTGAGAGCAAAAATCATAAAAATTGTTACTTATTTACTGGCGGTGCTGGCACAGGCAAAACAACCTGTGCCCGCATTTTTGCCAATGCTCTTAATGCGGGCAAAGGAAATGCCATTGAAATTGACGCGGCTTCGAATAATGGTGTAGAAAATGTTCGTGGTATTATCGAAGATTCTAAACATAAATCTTTAGATAGTGAATTTAAGGTTTATATACTTGACGAAGTTCATATGTTAAGTACAGGTGCATGGAATGCAATGCTTAAATTATTAGAAGAACCGCCATTGAAAACAATTTTCTTAATGTGTACTACAGACCCACAGAAAATCCCTGCAACAATTCTGAGTCGTGTTCAAAGATTTGATTTTCATAGAATACCAACTGATCAGATAGTTCAAAGACTTGATGATATATTGGTTATGGAATTAGAAGAATCTGCAATAGATTGCGAATGGGAAATGGACGCTTTGGAATATATTGCTAAAATTGCAGATGGTGGTATGCGTGATGCAATTACATTATTAGATAAATGTTTATCTTATGATTCTACAGAACTAACAATGCAAACAGTTATTACTGCTTTGGGTGTTATGGATTATTCAGAATTATTTAGTTTATTTAAGGATATTTATCATGCAGAAGATGCGAATATCATTCGTAGTATTGAAGATACTTATATGAACGGTAAGGATTTAAAGCAATTTACAAGACAATTCTTTTTCTTTGTGCTTGAGCTTGTTAAGTATAATGTTGTTAAAGATTTCAAATATGTATCAATTCCTAATACTTATGCTGACCAGTGTAATTTATCTGCTGGGGAACAAGAGTTCGCAATGAGGTTAATTATTAAATTACAGGAACTCGTAAATGTGATTAAATGGGAACAAAATCCAAAACCGTTTATTATTGCAAGGTTGTTGACGATATGATGCAGGAAAAATTAAAGAACCAACTTGATCAAATGAATATAGCAAGGTTTACGATTGTTGTTGGAGATAGTGCAATGGGCTGTGAAGAAATTGCAAAGTGTATTGCAACAAGATGTAATGCGACTTTTGTAGATTGTGGCATTAAAGTTGATGATGTTCGCAATATTATTTCTATGGCATATAAGCAAAGCAGCCCGATTGCATATGTTTTTAAGAATAGTGATTTAATGAGTCCGGCAGCAAAAAATGCTTTATTAAAAGTTATAGAAGAACCTCCAAGACAGGCATATTTTATAATGATTTTAAAAGATAAAGCAAATACTTTAGCTACAATTTTAAGCAGAGGTATGGTTATTACTTTAAATCCATATACAGCAAAAGAGTTAAGGCAGTATGCCCTGCGTAAGAACAAAACCTTAAACAAAACACAGTTAAATTACATTGAAAATACCTGTACAACTCCGGAACAAGTAAATTTGTTATTATCCTATGGCATAGAGGAATTTTATGAGTTCGTTGAGAATGTCGTAGATTACCTTCCTGAAGTAACGATAACTAATAGTTTAAAAATTGCAGCACGATTAAATTTAAAAGATAAGGAAGAAGAACAAGATAAATATGATGTAGGGTTGTTTTTAAATACTTATACGAATCTTGTTTTGGATAAATATCTTGACGGTGTTTATGATGAAGAACAAATTGAATTAATTATGAATAGCCTTTTAACTATTAAATCGAGATTGAGAGTAATCGGAATAAATAAATCTTCTTTAGTTAAGCAATGGTTGATGCGTCAGTGGGAAATAGTTGGGGGTGAGGATATTGCATGATTGGTTAAATGAGATTGAAATTGGTACGAAATTATATGTAGGAGCGCAGTATAAAAATCGGGTATTATACCGAACAGGTGAATATGCAGGTAGTGAAAATAATATTTTAAAGTTAGCAACTACTCGAAAATATCGTCATAAATTAGCTAATTTAACATGGGAAATTCCTTTAGATATAGTTCGTTTATGTAAGATAGTGGACACCAATGAAATAGTTTATGCAGATCCGGATAGATATGCGCAAAAATAAAATTTATGAATTATATAAAAAGATAATCAAAAAAGAAATTCGTATTTGCAAGTGTGGCAAATTTACGCACTTGCAAATTATTGAAATTGATGGTATTAAATATAGGCAGTATATCTGTTCAAAATGTGGTACAATATATCAGAAGAGGTGGAGTAATGAACATCGCCGAATTAAAAAAAGATATGAAAGCAAATAATTTAGCAGGTTTATATATATTTACTGGAGAAGAAATTTATATTCGCAATCTGTATATTGAGCAAATAGTTGATTTAGGGTTTATTTGGAAAGAATTGCCGACTGTAGCCGAATTATTTAAGTCCGTAGGTACTACTAAACTAATACAAAAGCCAACCTTGTACGTTATTAGAGATGATATGGACTTTATTAAACAGGATTCTACGGTATGGGATAAATTGGTAGCGTGGGTAAATAACTCTGTAAATAAGGTAATACTCATTTATAACAATATAGACAAACGTAATAAATTTTTCAAAACTTTTGAAGAAAACACTGTTAAATTTGAAAAATTATCCGAAACGGTTTTATTAAAATATGTGCAAAAAGAAGCAGATATTTCTAGGGAAAACGCATTGGATTTAATTCATAGATGTGATTCTAATTTTAACTTGTGTCTGCTTGAACTAAATAAAGTTATTATGTTTTCATTAAGTAATAATATTAGTATTGACGAGGCATATAAAAAATGTTGTGCCGATCGTGTTGTATTAGACTTACCTAAAGAAAGTCTTGAAAAATATATTACTGCGGTTATGAATAAAGATTTTTCTTTAGCTATTGAAATTAGTAATGACTTTGATTTTACAGAAGAACCTCCATTAAAAATATTAGCCTTTTTGTATAACTCCTTCGAAGCTTTATTTGCAGTAGTAGCATATGAGTCCGGTTTGAGTTTGAAAAAAAATGAGTCCGGTGCAAATTTTTGGGCTGTAAAAAATGCTGAAATTTTTGGGATAAAATGGCAAATTAAACAAGTACGTGATATGATGGATTTCATTCAATTTTTAGAAAGTGGAATAAAGATGGGCATTGTATCTGCAGATGCAGCTATACCAATGTTATCAGCTACGTTTATTGCTTTACAAAATAACTTCAAATTTTGTACAAGGTATAAAGATGAAATAAAAGATCGTAATCGTAAGCTTGTAAAACAAAATCTTAAAATTGCGAAATAAAAAAGGCAGTATTTACCTATGCACGAAGGGCAGCATCACGATTAAGGGCAGCATTTGATTTTTGGGGGCAGCATTATGTTTAAAAATATCACACACTGTTTACGGTGTGGTAAACTGTTAAAAGATAGTATTTCAAGACAAAGAGGATACGGTGCTGAATGTTGGAAAATTGTATGTAGGAATCGTTCCTTAAAACATCATAATTTAATTAAGATTGGAGAACAAAATGCAAATAGTATCAAAAAAGACATTAAAAGAACTTGAAAATATTATTATTAGAAATAATAAGGCTCCTAATAATACGAATGTACTAGCAAATTTGACTTATAAGTGTGTAGAAGATTTAAAGAATTATTGTTTACAAAATAGCGATTTACATTATAGGTTTTTAACGAATGTACTTTTAACCGACTTTGCCAAAAACAGGGAAGAAAAAATACAAGAATTTGCAATAGCAAACCAAATAAGTGAAAGCCATGTGTACGTTATACGGCGGGAAATAATATTAAGGTTTTTAGTTACCATGCAAAATTGCAAGGCGTATAAATTAAACGAATAAAATAGTTGACATTGCTTTAAAGTTGTGTTATAATGTAATTAAATAAAAGGGGGTATTTAATATGAAAAAGTTTTCAATTATATTATTTTTAGTGGTGTGCAGTTTTTTAATGACCAGACCAGTTGATGAACCTACAGTATATAAACCTGCACCACGGGTTATAATGCAAAACGAAACACACGAATTTTTAGAAGACCCTGTAACTAAAAATATTTATAGGCGTAATAAAGTAACTGGTGAAGTAGTCGATTTACAAAAAACAAAACAAAAACTAATGAAATAGCCTGCATTTTGCAGGTTATTTTTTTTGCTATTTTTACAGAATACCCTTTAAACCTTCATATTTTAGTTTTAACGGCTTTTTTGCTTTACAGGTATAAATATATGCGGTGTTGCTAAAAAACTAAATACAGGGCAATTATGAAGGTGAAAGTTATTCACAGGCTGTGGATAAAGTTGTGGATAACTTTTTTATTAAAATGCTTGACTTTTAAATCACAATCGGTTATAATAAAACCATAGAAAATAACCAATCAAAAATAATAAATAGGGGGTAAAAATATGTTTACAAAACAACAGGAAAGGGAGTTATGTGGTTTTGCTTTATATATAGAAAACCACGAAGAAGAATTTAAGTACCAATTGCTAGACCGCTTACGTTGCGATTGCAAATATTTTTTAGGCGCTGGCAACAGGCATGAAAAATATTTGTGGGGTGGCACTGTTAAAATGCACATCGAATTTATGTACATTATATATTATTCGTTAAAAGTAAAACCTGAATGGCTAACAGAAAAACAAATTGATGAATATTTAACTAAAATGTTGTAAAAAGTGCTTGACTTTTTAAGCAAAGTCGGTTATAATTAAATTACAAAATAAATAAGGGGGTCATTGATATGGCAAACAAACTTGAGGAAAAAATTATTAAATTATTGGAGTTAAGCAAAAAAAATACTTGCAAAGAGGAGGCTATTGCTGCGGCGGCAAAAGCCCAGGAATTAATGGCAAAATATAATATTAGTATTGCAAACTTAAAAGGTAATGCTAATAAACAGCCCGAATTTAGTTATGCAAGTTGTGTAGGGCGTAGCTACCGCTTTAAACTGGCACAAATTATTGCCGACAATTACGGCGTTAAATTGTTGTGGTCGGGCAAAATGGTTGCTGTTTTTTACGGCTACCCCGCAAACGTTACAACTGCTACTAAGGTATACGAATGGCTGTGGAATGTTATTCACCGTATGGCTGACAGTTATCAAACAAAGGTTTGGAAACAAGGTAACGGCGTTAAAGGTGTATACGGTAGTTTTGTACAAGGTTTTTTAACAGGCTTAAAGGAAACACTTGATGCCAATTGTAAGGCATTAAAAATTACAGTCGATGAAAATGTTGTGCAATTATTTGACGAATATTGTAAACAAAATACAAAAACATTTACCAGTAAAGGCATGAAAGTCAGCCAGTTAAACGTCGAAGCCTTTAACAGTGGCGCAAACGAAGGTAAAAAAATTATGACAACTAAGCAAATCGGTGAGTAATATGGAAATATTATTAGGTAGCATTATAGTTGCTTTACTAATAAATTACATAATTAAACAGCCTGAAGCCCTTTCGAGGGTTTTTGGCTGGTTAGTTATAACCATAATATATATTGTTGGCTTTCCAATATTTATGCTGTTAAATTACTGGCAACTGTTAAAGCGTTTTAATAAAACGTATAAAAAGGGGTAAGTAGGAATTATGATTATTAGTGACGATTTAGTAATTAATGTTGAGTCTTTTTTAAAATGTACACTTGATTGCTACTTATTGAAAGAAAGTAGGCTATGCTGTGATGTATTAGTGCTTACAGAGGAGGAGGTAGCGGAATTAATCGAGGCTGCATTTTGCGACTATATAGCCGACTATGGTATTTACATTCAAAGAGTATATACGAAAAAAAGCGAACAAGGAATATTTATTGATTATAAATATGGTACTAAAAAAGCAAAATTACAATACGAAATAATACAATAATATTTATTAAAAAGGCTTGACTTTTAAATCAAAACCATATATAATATAAGTATAGTAAGTAACCAAATTAAATAGGGGGTTTTATTAAATGAAAACTGTAAGGCTAGGTTGTACCGACATTGGGGCTATATTGTTTGCGGGGATTGATGATGACAATAATTTATGCAGTACATATATAAGTGTTGGTGGCGATGGCGAATTTACTGGTTTACTAACAACTAACAAGGCTGAAATACCGCCAACATATGACCATATGTTTACCAGTTATTATTGGCTAAAAATTTACGATGACAATAGTTTAACTTTTAGTAAATATGCCACAACTATCGAAGTTTACCAAAATGTCGATTTAAGTATTATTATTTTAGTAAACGAATAAAAAACACTTGACAAACTAAGCAAAATAGGTTATAATAAAAACATGGCAAGTATAAAAAAATAGGGGGTTAAAATTATGTTTAACGAAAAATTATTTAATGATGTAAAGGCGGTTTCATTTAAAAATACTATTTATGAATATGATGCGCCTGAAGTTATTGCACAACTTGAAAGTGTAATCGGTAGTGAGTGTTTTGATATTGAAACAACTTTATCCGAAGTTAAATATGTTTTTGATGGTTTTGTGGTTGAAGTCGACTACGAAAATAATAAACTAATAAAATTAGTAATACATGATGAAACTCAGCCGGGTAAAATTATTAAATATGGTGAGGTATATACTAACGAATAATAATTATTATATGTAAAAAATGAGTCCGTTTTAAAAATACAAATTAATAAAATTTACTGAAATTTTTAGGCTGGCAAGGGTACATACAAACACCCTAACCAGCCTATTTACTTTTAATACAGCCCCATTTTCGTCGATGTAAATTTGTAAATTCGGGCAAAAAATAACACCTTATGCAGTTATAAAGGCGTTATAGAGTATGTATTTACGAAAAGTTTTAATTTGGCGAATATAAAGTTGTAATAAATATTGAAAATAAGCAAATAAAACTAATAAGAAAAATAACAGTAATAGGAATAGTTATTATAAAAGCATCATTAGCATAATGGCAGCATCGTGTTTTACAACTTAATAGCAGCAAAACACTATTAAAACAATTTACCATTAAACTTAAAATTGCTTATAAATATTGCGTATTATTTAGTTAAAATTGCTATTAGTAATAATTACTATTAATGCTATTTTTTTATGCACTTTAATAATAACATTTAGATTGCAGTTTGTAAATAGGTAAACTCGATTTATTTTTTACCAAAAAAATTTATAAAAAATGCTTAAAAAAGTGTTGCAATTTATTTAGCAATATGTTATAATGTACTTAACTTAAATAAAGGGGGTAACAACATTATGTTACAAGCAAAAAGTAAAAACAACAAAACCTATAAAAACATGGTGGCGGTAAGCAACTTATACCAGTATTACTGGCAGGCATTAAACAGTTTAAAAGTGCCTACTAACCAAGTAAAAAACCAAAATTATATTACCCAATTAGTAATTAATACTATTAACGCCGAGCTACAATATAGCCCCGAGGTGCAACAGGTAACAAATGGTATTAAGTACGAGCTCGAGTTTATGCAAATGGGCACTATAAACAACTGCCCCAATTTAGGTTTACTAATTAATGTAATAATAACAGTAAATAATAATGGTACTGTTATGGTAAATACACTTACTTTAACGTACGAAAGTAAAGTAACACCAGCGTTTGTACCTAATTATAACTACATACCATATGGTGGCTATATGCACACAATGTTTAATAATAAATTGGTGCAATTAGTAAATTATACTAATTACGAAAAATTATGGCAAATTGCATTTATAAATAATGGGCGGTTAGGCATATTTAATGGTTAACTTTTAAGGGGGTATTTACCCCCTTATTTTTTTATAATTTTTTAAAAAACTGCTTGCAAATGTTGCTGGTTTGTGTTATAATTAAAGTACAAAATAAACAAGGGGGCTTTACAATGTTACAAAATTGCATTAATGGTTTTAGCGAGCAAATTAATACCTGTTTGCAAATTTATATGCAAATGGTACAGCAACTACAACAAGGAGTAAATGCAAGTAAGGTATTTAGTAATGCCGAGGTAGTATTAAATAATAATTGCGATGCGTACTTTAATAGTAATACTTATTGCTTAAAAATAGTTACTGTTAATGGGGGTATAAGTACTATAAATTTAAAAAATAATAAATTAATACTCGATGCTACTTATGCTATTGCAACAAATAACTATTTAAACTATTACAACGAAACTGCTATATAATAATAATTACTAATAAGCTGGCAAACAATGCCAGTTTATTTTTTTAGCTAAAAATAGGCAAAAAAATAACCCCCTAATAAAGGGGGCATTTTTTATTAAACTATGCAACTGCCTGTGTACACTATACAGTTTTTAGCGTTGGTATGCCAACTTAAACAGTAGGTAATGTTGCTATATTGGTAGTATTGCACATAAATATTAAAGGTAATATTGCCATTTTTGCCCTTGTAGGTTTTTAACCTTAAAACCCTAAAGTGTAAGGCTTTAATGTACTGCAATAAAACTGCAATAACTTTAGTGGCGTGTTGGCGTGGTAAATTGTGTTTGTTTAATTGGGCAAAGTGCCTTTTAAAATAAGTTAACATAATTAAAACCCCCTTGTTATTTAAGTTACTTATATTATAACATTTATAAGCAATAATTGCAATATACAATATTAAAAAATTACAAGCAAAATATGTAAACATATTGCTTATGTTGCAAACAAAAAAGGCAAAAAACAAGCAAATTACAGGTATTTTAATAAAATAAATAGCGTTTATAGGGGCATAAATGGGGCTATAAGCAGTTTTATGCAATATAGGTATAAATGTAAGTGGGGTGTTAAAAAGTATTAATACAGGGCAATTTTGCTGGCGGCGGTAGGTAAACATTTGTATATTTTGTTGATTTATGAATTAATTAGTAAAAATAATAAAATAATAAATAAAAGGTAATAGTAAAGGTAGGAAAATATGTAAATAAACAGTAAATAAAACAAGCAAACTAGCAACAATTATTAATAAGTAAAAGCATAAAAAAGCGAGTAAATAAGGCAGGTTTGGCAGGGTAATAAACAATAAGGAAAGTTACATTATTAGTAATAATTATTGATAATGAAGTAATATTAAATAAAATATAAGGTAAAGTAAGGAATGTAGATAAATAGGTATAATAGAAAATTTAAAACCGCGCGCTAAATGAAATTGTGTGTTTATTAGGAATATAAGAGTAATAGTATTAATAAGGTAAAAATAATACTATATAAACAAGAAATATTAGCAATTAAAAGTATTATATAATTAAGCTTTATTAGCTATTGTAGTTATAACAATATAGGCATAAATACCAATATAATAAGGTTTTATAAGGAAAACAAACACTTATAAAATAAGCTATTTTTAATAGTAATGATTATGAATAAGTAATAAAGTATTATTGTAGTTTAGCTTATTTAGTTATAAATATTAGGTATTAATGCTTATGAAGAGGTATAAGGAAGTAAAGGAGAATAGTGTAAGAAAGGTACAAATAATTAGAAAGTAATAATATATAAAAAGCAATTTATAATAAAGAGGAATGATTACGAATAAGTATAAAGTATAATTAGAAAAGTATGTAAAAATAGGTTTTAACGGCTGGACAGCACATATACTTATAAGCATTTCATATTTTTAACGCCTTTTTACCTGTTTGCACCCCATATTTAACAGTATTTGTTACTATTTTGTGCTTAAATCAAGTAGTAATAATTATTATTAATCAATAATTGCAAGCAAGAGTTGTTATTACTTGCAAACCAAGTGTATATGCCATGTTTGCCGAGTTAAGTAAGTGTTATTATTAGTAATTATGATTAAATGATTATGACAGAAAACAAGAAAAAGTGTTTATTTTATATATAGGCAAAACACCAATAATACTTATTAGCAACCAATCAAATAAGCAATAGCAATTTATTAGTAATTATTACTATCAACAATAGTTGATTAACGTTCCAAGAGTACAATAAACAATAGCGACTAGCTGGCAAGCCCAGTTAGATAATAATAAAGATGATACCCCCCTGCGTCCGTTTTAAGAATTGTTGCTACCACCCACCCCATCTATAATACATATCCATTATAGAGTCAATTTTACTAATCAAAAATACAAACCCCTATTGAGTCTTTTTTCTTAATCAAAAATATCCTGCCCCATAGAGTCATTTATTCCAATCAAATAATCTATGATTAATTCCCCATTAAGACTCTACAAGTCAAATTCTATAATCAAAATTACAGCCCCCTATAGAGTCAAATAATCCAATCAAATAAAGAACGACTAAAAATATTCTTTTCGTATAAATAAAATGTTGACAATAGCAAACTAAAGTATTATAATAACTATAGTCAAAGTTTTAAATGCAAGTATGAAGATTGCCTTATATGCATTTAAAAACTTACTAATATAAAAGTAATAAGGGGGCGTATAAAAAGTGTGTAGTAGGCAAAATTCATTAGGTAAAGGAGGATTAAATGCAAAAGCCCAAATGCCTACTGAAGTTCTACATGGCAAAATATCACAAAGATCTATCAGATTTTGTTTTAACTGCGGAGCTAAAATTAATGGCGTTTTATGGACTTTGATAGAAGAAGGAATTATTAAGGAGAAGTGAACAATGAATGATGATTTATTAATATTAAAATCACTTATATCGGAAGCTAATGACGTTGTATCACAAAGAGAGCTTTATCAAGAGGATTCTTTACAATATCTTTTATTGACTCAAAGATTGATTGATATATTAGGTATTTGTGAACAAGTTTCGTGTAAACATACTAATACTATGAAAAATTTAAAAGAAATTAATATGATTATTGTTGATGATGCTATTAAATCAAAGAAATTGGTAGATAGGGGCGAACAATGATGTTGAGTGGAGAATATGTAAGAAAGTTGAATAAAAAATTTGAACAAGTACAGGAATTGGCGACTAAAAAAGCAAGACAGTATAAAACTCATGAGGCTTTTGCTGCTTTTGAAACTGCTGCTAGATTGAAATACGGCGATGCTCGTTATAATTACCAATATGCCGCACTTAAAGACTTTATGTCAAAACACGTTGCTCATATTTATAATAATGACCTCGATGGCGAGAAAGTATCTGAAAGTTTAACTGATATTGCTGTATACTGTATTATCGCTAGTGTTATGTTTGATGAACACTATGCGGAAAGATGTCATATTAATCCGGAGGATGTAACTAATGCTAATGGTTGAAAATATGTTAACATGGGGCTTTGAACACGCTATTAGGGG
>ENA-ORMR01001562-ORMR01001562.1-human-gut-metagenome-genome-assembly--contig:-NODE-1562-length-17009-cov-2.964846_pt1 | contig 17009 bp, 20 predicted proteins | sample MGYA00242107_ERZ509003 | MGnify/ENA primary metagenome ERZ509003 (study PRJEB26280, sample SAMEA2338699) | human gut metagenome | biome: human gut; feature: human-associated habitat; material: faeces... | reverse complement strand
AATTGCGAATACGTAACGCTGAAAAATGTCTTGATTATATTGCTGAATGTTCCGCTGAAATAAATGAAATGTTCCGTCATACTGACCAAGGGTGTCAGAACAGAATAAACGGTACTTGTAAATACGGCGTTAAATATATGCTTGAAAACGAGGAAAAGTGGCACTGCGGTTGCTGCGGTGCACCGTTTAAAATTCATCCTTTGAAAAAAGATATTGAGCATTATTTCAAGTTGGTTGAATTGGGCAATAAAAAATAATACTCATTATGCTATGTATGTGAAATTGAAATTTTTGAGGAAAAAAACATGAAACTTATTAAAATTGGTAGTTCTATTTTGTCAGTTATGTTGATAGCGGTTGGATTATTTATGATAATAAATGGTTCTTTGGAAGCTTTTCCGACGCCGGAACAGATTGAAAAAACAAGAATTGGCGGTATAGTACTTGTCATCATTGGAGCATGTGTCGAATCTATCATTTTAATCATACTTTATAAAGCCAAAAAGAAAGATAAGTAAATACTAGGCACACGTGAGTTTTGTTCCGTGTGCCTGTTTTGTGATTATATAAACTAAAAGTTGAGTTATAACAGATGTAGTTAACGACGAATGTATGGGATTACTCATTTTTGTATGGTATAATGCTACTTAAAGGAGATGATGTATATGTTTGATATTAATAATTCTGGTAAACAAATTGCTCAATTAAGAAAGAGATTAGGGATAACTCAAGAAGAATTGGCAGAAAGATTATCCGTAAGTCCACAGGCTATAAGTAAATGGGAGAATGGACATTCAATGCCGGAAATTTCAATGTTGGTAGAACTTGCAAATATCTTGAATGTTTCTGTTGATGAAATACTTTTACCACAAAGAATAAAATTTAATACTTCAAACTTTGAATATATTCTATTGCCATATGCGGGTATTGCTGATTTTTCTGGCATGGCATGGCCAAGAAGCATGGCTGAGCCTGCTGTTTTAGCCGCAATAAAGCTGTTTATGGGATTAGAAGCACATAGGGATTCTAAAGAACGTCAAATAAATGATGATTCAGAATATATTTTACAATCAGCTTTAACATATTGTTGTTTTGGATATTCATGGGGGCGTGGAATATGTGAAAAAAGTTTATCTATATATGGGCTTACCTGCAAAGTATATAATAATAAGGATTACACTGAACAAGAGTTAATACGTATGGCCTCTGACAATATACTTAATGGATATCCTGTAGTAATTGAACCTGAAGAATATGAAGATATTGTTCTAGCAACAGGTTTTTCAAATAATGGAAAAGTGTTAAAAGGAATTCCTTTTTTAAATGGTGATGATAATAAAAATGCTGTTATGTCTTTTAAAGAATTGCAAAACTTTTCAGATTGGTATAAAAAAGATTTCTCACTTATTTTAATTTGTCCTGCAGAAGGTAAGGTTAGAGTTTCGGATGCTTGTAAAGAGGCGCTGCAGGAAGGATATCAATTATTATGCAATAATATTCATCAATTTGCTTATCCTTTAATAGGGTATGGATTGGTCATATATGATAATTGGTACAATGAGCTAAAAAATGAAGAAAAACATAATCTAAAAAAAGTAGAATGTATTTATCCTCATATATTTATTCACTATGAAAATAAAATGCGGTTGAAACAGTTCTTGGAAATATGTTTGTGTAGTGTTGATGGAATTGACAAGGATTCTCTTCAAAAAGCTGTATTAAAGTATGAGGAAATTATCGATCTATGCGAAAAAGCAATGCATGATTGGTTAGATGAAGATGCAAAAGAAGCTGATAATGCTAATTGTATTCGTCAAGGATTTAAATGGCTATTACAACGAAGTAAAGAACTTGAGACGATAGCACTAAGAAATTGGAAGTCAGCTATCAAGAATTTGAATTAAATGAAAAATATGATTTGTGCATAAAGTTGATGGTAATTTACAACATTACGTAAAAAGATGTCTGCTTAAAATTTGGCAAATAAGATTACAACTCGTATTTAATAGTTGGTAAGGTTACGAGTTCTTTATGCTTTAATTGCACTTATGTAAATTATTTGCAAAAGTACAGACATACTTGCTTTTATAGCTTTATTTTTGTATTTATGCAACTAATGCAGCACTTCCAGCAACTTTAGGTTGCGAAAAAACTGAAAAAATCAAGCATGCATTGGTTGAAAAGCCACATGTGCCGTGTTATAATTTGCTTGTAAGCTTACAATATCAATTTGAAAGGATTAAAAATATGAGTTTTGGTAAAAATCTTCAGTATTTGCGTAGGCTCAACAGAAATATGACACAAGAGGCTATTGCTGAAAAGCTTGATGTTTCACGTCAGACCGTCTCAAAATGGGAACTTGACGAGTGTAAGCCTGAAATTGAAAAGGCAATAGAATTGTGCAATCTTTTTAACTGCACTCTGGATAACCTTTTTAGAGATGACCTCGGCACTTTTAATGAAATTTACTCAAATTTGAGAGTTGAAACCGTTCCTTCGTTCAGATATGTAATCTACACTGCAATAAGCACCAACCCTGAGGGTGACGCAATTGACAGAATGTTTAAAATCGCCCGAGATAACGGAGTTGATAATCCAAAAATTATCGGCTGGGATTTTCCGTATTTATCTCAGGAACAGATAAACGTCTACAATATGCATGGATATACTGCAGCTTGGATTTTGCCGGAAAACATTACCCCTGATTGTCTGGAGGTTAAGGAACAGAAAGCTCAGGACTATGCGGCTGTGCACATTGAAGGACCTTTTGATAATCCATTTGTAACTATACCTAACGGTTATAAGACTATTGATGAATATATGAAAATAAATGGCTTAAAGCATGTATGGGAAGGAGTTATTCCTTGCTTCGAAACTGACGGTGAAACAATGGATATCTACATTGCTTGTGAATAAAGAACGGCATTATTTATTTGCTGCTTAATTGATTTTTATCAGAAAATATGTTATAATTACTCTGCAATCTGTTGATTTAATAGGAGGTCAAAATGAGTAAATTCTCTGAAAAAGGGTATTTTGTCAAGGAAAATGCGCCTGTATATTTAACGCCAGATATGGATACCACTGCAAAGTGGTTTGAGGATGTATTGGGTTGGTACAGCAACATTGTTGAAAGAGATGATAACGGTAATGGTTGCTATGGTGTTGTTTTTGATATGCTGCCTGAAGTGGAGCTTGTGCATTTAGCACCTTTTACGGGAATGCAGATGTTTTGCGGAATACCAGAGCCAAGAGTGATATCATTTATGCAGGTTAAGGGAATTGAAAAAATGTATGATTACATTACTTCAAAGGGCTGGGATAAAATCACAGAGATTGTAACTCAACCATGGGGTGGAAAAGCCTGTAGTTTAACAACTATTGACGGATATATTATAAATATATTTGAGTGACATATCATAAAATCACAATATTAAAACATTGTACTTTTTAAATTAAACATGCGGCTCCCGATATTCTTCAAGCCCTGTCCATCTTCACGTTGGGTACTTGTTTTAAAAATAATCAGTTTACAGCTGAATTAAAACTGCTCTTTTTATACCAAGGAGCAGTTTTTTCAGCTGTGGACAGGGCTTATATTGATTTTTTTGAAAAAGATATGGTATAATACAAAATCACAAATCTTATTCTAGGAGGCTTTAATATGGCAAAAAACGATAATGCACATTCCATTCGATTGGCAGATAGTTTACATAGACATATAGGGAATAATCTGGATTTAAAATTTACTGAAAGATATCCCTTGTCAAAAAGTGCAAATATTGATAAGAAATACGAATGGGCAAAAGCTGCTTGTGATTATCTTGAAGAACATTTTGATACAGAAACAATTATCAAAATGAGAAAAGACTGTAAATGCAATGACGGAAAATCAATTGCCCAGAAGCTTTTGAAGTATTTGAATAAAGCGGATAGTATAGAAGAGTTTGTAAAAGCATTTAATCAGAATGAGACGTTTGCTTCTCTTGAATATATATCCGATAACAAAATTTTATTCTGCTATCATGAATGTTATTGTCCTTGTGTGAAAAGAGTCCCTCAGGAAATGTCAAAAACATGGTGTTATTGTACGTTAGGCAATGCAGAAGGAATTTTCAGCAAGGTATTCAAAAAAGATGTAGAAGTTACATTGCTTGAAACTGTAAAGAGCGGTTCGGATAGATGTGTTATTGAAGTAAAATGGTAAGGCATATATCACTTGGCAAAAAATGTTTATTGTTTTTAGATAAGAATGTTTTATGATATAACAAACGGCAAATCAAAATTTTCGGAGATAAACTACTATGGAAAAAACAACGAATCAAATACAAAAAGAAAGAACGAGAGAATTAGAGAATAAAGCAAATGCACTTATAAAAAAATGTGATGTCGCAACGCTTACTTCTATAAATGAGAAGGGCTATCCTCGTACTTGTGTGCTTTCTATCGCTAAAGCAGATGGGTTTTCGGATATATATTTTGTTTCTTCAAAGCGTTCAAATATTAATGGGAAAGTAACGCATTTTGAAGCAAATTCTAAGGCAAGTGTTTGTTATTTCATTGGCGGTGACAGTGTAACGCTTATAGGTAATGTGGAATTTGTTGAAGATACGGTTATGTAAAAGGAAACGATGAAAACAGACTGCCTGTTCCCGATGAACCTGCGGCAAGTGTTGTACGGAGAATGTTTGAAATGCGTTCACAGGGAATCAGTCCTCGGCATATTGCCGATATGTTGAATGAAGAAAAAATTCTTACTCCGTCAGATTATCTTTACGCAAAGCAAGGAAAACCAAATCCACGCAAGACTTCACATCTGTGGTGTACGGAAAGAGTAAGAAAAATGCTTCAGAATCCAACCTATCTCGGTCATCTTGTGCAAATGCGTACCACAACGGTTTCTCACAAAAATCATAAGCTGATTAAACGAAACGAGGAAGATATGGTTGTGATAAAGAATACCCACGAGCCGCTTGTTTCGCAGGAGATGTGGGACAAATGCAGAGAGATGGATAACTCGGTGAGTCAGGGCAAGCGTGACAAGCACGGCGAGATTATGCCTTTAAGCGGCTTAATGTATTGTGCCGACTGCGGCGAAAAAATGCGGCTTGGTTGGAATAACACCACAACAGGAAGTAAGAAAAAGCCGAGAAAATACCTTCGTCACAATTATCAATGCGGTGCATACAGCAGATACGGAAAGTTTTACTGTACAAGTCATCATATTAAAATGAAGGACATCAATGCTATTGTTCTCGCAGATATTCGTATGATGTCAACGCTTGTTGTTGAAGATGAAGAAAAAGCACGTCAGCAGTTTTTAGCACAGAAGGAGCAAATAAATTCTCATCAGATAGAAATGGAACAGAAGCGGTTAAGGGACGGAAAGTACCGTCTTGAAGAATTACGCAAGCTGATACCATCAATTTATGAGGACAAAGTGCTTGGAAAAATTCCCGAAGATGTTTGCGTTAATCTTTTGGAAAAGTATCAGGCGGAACAGAAAGAATTGTCCGAGGACGTATCGAAACTTGAAGCAAAGCTGTCTGCTGTCAAACAGGATAAGGATGATGTTGAGGAATTTATCCGCCGTTTGAAGAAATATACAGATGTTCAGGAGCTTACAAGGGAAATGGCTCTGGAGCTAATCGAGTATGTTACGATTGATGAATATTCCGCAGATAGACCGAGGGATATTCATATTTATTATAAGCTGTTAGACAAACCGCTTTTAAATAAGCTTAGGCTTGATACGGCAAAAATTGAAAAACCGCTTGATTAAGCGGTTTGAAGGGATATTAGTATTGTGTGACCTTTTGGGATGTTGAATACCATGAATATCTATGCTCACAGCTTTGAGGAACAGCAAGAGAAAGTAGCAACAAAGGTAAACGAGTTCTTACGATTGAACGCATAAATAATTGAGAGCCAAAGGAAAAAATCCGAAGGCTCTCATTTAGTCATCATTCATCTTTCAATTCCATGTGGTCAAGGGCATATTGTAAAGCCATGCTGATTAGTTCATTACGATAACGATTCGTCTTAGCTGCTAAATCGTTATATTCCTCTTGCAAGGCTCTATCTATGCGTATCGTCATGGTGACAGATTTATCTTCTTTGGGTGTTACGATAAATTTCTCCATAATGCAATTCCTCCATGGAACACGATAACAGTTGATTTTGGAGATGTTGGCAAGGTCGTATGTGACAAAGACAGCATAAAAGAAAATGAAGCAGGTGGACGATACTTCCCATCAGAAAACTTTACATTAAAATAAATGTGGAAACAAAGAGAGCCTTGACAGGAACTAAAACCAGTCAAGGCTTTTCTTTATACTATCGTAATACTAAACTTACGGCGTGCTGTGGTGTGATAGGCCGAGTTAGGGAAAGTAGAAATCCCAAAAAGGTAATACGGGTAGCACTTATGGAGAGTTATGGAGAGATAGGGCGAGTGCCTGTTAATCTTTTCATAATGCATCCCTTTCTACTATATTTCTGCTTTACAAAAGTATAACATAAATACAGTAGATGTGTCAACAGTTACATTATATATTATTCAAATCATTCTTTCAGCCAGATATCAACCTCGCGCTGGTACATCTTTATCGCTTCATCCAGCGTAGCTCTGCCGTTTTGGTATTCCTCAACGTCCGAATGTTGGCTGGGTGCGGAAAAGTCGAGTATAAATCCGTTTTCCGCAATGCCGTGTATATCCCTAAAGACGTCAGAAATTGAAAGCCGATATTTTTTCGGATTCAATGGGCTTATATATCCCTTTCGATATTAAGTCGGCGGCAGTAGATGGGGACAATAAGTTCATTGGCTTGATTGTGCGCATATGCTTTTCCGCCATCGGAGACATACACTATACTTTAAATTGCAAATAGGCGCAGGCATATAGTCGCACCTATTATATAATACTAATTTCCCGTAAAAGTGCAGCTATAAAATCGCCACAAAGCCGCTGTACGATGGGTTTTGCAGCGATTTTATAGACACTTTTTAACGGGAAATAAGTATAAAACTATTATTTGCAATCTGAAACATCTATCCTTCCAGCATCATTCGCACACGCTTTGCGGTTTCTTTTGCAAGCTTGCGCAGAGCTTTTTCGCTTCCGTCGGTCTTCATCAGCTCTTTGTTTTTTGCATCATACAGCGGAGAGCATACCTGGTAATGCGTTGAACGCCATGTTAAATAGGTGTTATCAAAATCTATATCGCCCAAATCGGGGTAGGGTCTTATTACGTTATCCTTATAATGATCATACGCGAAGTCTAAATACAATGCCGCGGTTTCCTTGTGCTCCGAAAACGGACTCATCATAACATATCCTGAGCAAGAGGCAACATTATAATCAACCTCTTCCAAAGGAAATTCAACCTTGTCGCCGTCGTTTTCATACAGATGCTTAAACAGCTCGTAAAGCTTTTCGCCGTCAGGGTCGGCATATGTTCCTGCAAATCCATCGATATTTTCAAAGCAGTAGGTTAAAAAGTCGGGGCTTGCAAACATAAACATATCCTTTTCGTTATATCTTGGACACACGGGAACGCCAAAGCATTTGCCGTCATAGTTTGAAAGAAAATCGATAAATGAGTTGCTCTCAATTTTAGATTTGAGGCTGTCATACTGCTTCAAGTCCTCATAATAGCTCATTCTGACATACTTTGCAACGTCAAGAACGTTTGCATAGAATATATCAACCTCGGTATCCTGAGCCATCAGCAGTACGTCAAGCGCATTGAGATTTTCGTCTACAACATAGTCGATATACTTGATTTTAAGATTATGTTCCTTGGCAAATTCGTCGCCGATATGAGAATCCACTTTTTCGTTGTAATGGGAAGCAATCACCAAATCGTATTCTTCTTCAGCTGAATTGTCAGCACCATCCGTCTGTTTGTCGGATGCTTTGCTGCCGCAGCCGGAAAGACCGATTGCGGCGACAGCCAGCGCGACAAGAATTGTTATAAACTTTTTTGACATACTCGGTACTCCTCCCGCTTTCTTACAACGATTTTCGTTTATTGCCGATGTGATTTTGCCACTCCGCCCGACACAAATAACAGCCAGCAACTCCTTAAAACATATGAGCTGTTATTATATGTAAAGAGCTAAGCGAATAATACAAAAGAAATCCGGAATCTTTTGGATATTCATATTATAACATATTTTCTCTGGACTGTAAATAGTCGTTTTGTGTTAGTTATATTAACTTGAAACGACTATAGACAAATTAGCAGATATGCTTTATGATATAATCAATATATTTTTAGGGGGTAATCCATTATGAAAACCAAATTAACGAAAATAATAAGTATGCTTATTGCAACGGCTATTGTCCTTGGCTCGGGATTTACTGCAATTCCAAAGCCAGACCCATCAGCCGATAACCCCATTGTCATTATAGAAATAGATTCGGACGATGAAGGTGATGAAGCCAAACCGCAGATTGATGAATCTGAGTTAGAAATCGATCAGTAAATTATACTTCAACATCGAAGCTCTTTTTTATAAATGCTCTGTAATGCTCTTTGGATTCATACATTTCTAAAACATCAGCAAGATGATAAGCCTGTTTAGCACAATGCAGCGAGGTTTCTTTGTCGCCGGGCTTGTTCCTCATGTTAAGCACATAAGCTTTGTTATATAATGTTCTTGCCAAAGATGAACAACGCCTTGTTTTAATGCCAAAGTTAATTCCCTGTTCGCATATTGCCAAGCATTCATCAATTCTTCCCGCAAGCCCTAAGAGCTTCGATAGGTTATATAAAACCATCGCTTCGGTTCTCAGGGCTTCTTCTATGTCACAAACTCTTTTATCGTAGAAGTCCTTGATACAATAAAGCATATCAATAGCAGTTTTTAAGTCGTCCAAATGAGCATACCTGATAGCAATGTTGTTTAATAGTAAAATTTCTTCGTATGTAAACAGCTTAGGTAGGTTAACCTTTGAGTATTGCTTATGGGTAAGCCTTAATGCCGCTTCAAGCCGTTCAAGTGCTTCATTATCATCATACTCTTTATCTCTGATTTTCAGCAGAATATCAATTGTTTCAAAGGTTTGCCTGTCAAACGGAGAGAGTTTGGATATCTGATCCTTGTTTTCTCGAAGAATCTTTTTGGCTTCATCATAATTTTCCTGAATATATGCCTGCCGGATATCAAATCTCAGTTGGCTGATAATAAACTGCTCGCTATTAACCAATAAAAACATTTCACTGCCCGACAGACCAAGCCGCGCAGAATCTGAATCAACGTATAGTCATGCGGAAACTGATCGCCCCTTTCTATCCTCGACAACGTCATCACCGAGCATATGCCGTCGGCAAGCTCATCTTGCGTTATTCCAAGTACTTTGCGTCTGTTCTTTATGTATTCGCCTATGTTATAAATCATTTTGATCCTCCTTTCGGGTAGATATAGGACTGTGTATCTGTTGATTATATAATACACCATGCCGGTAACAAAATCAAGAAGTATGAAAACGTTGCTTTACAAATTGAGGGTATACACTTTTTGCAAAGCAGTATAAAACGCCCGCCGCAAAATCACCAATCAAGCGATTCTGCGGCGGGCACTATAATATCATGAAAAAATCAAATCATATCCGCCATGGAATAAAGTCCCGCGGGCTTACTAGCAACAAATACTGCCGCGTTGACCGCTCCCACTGCGAAAACTTCCTTTGAAGCCGCGGAGTGGGAAAGGGTAATAACCTCGTCTCTTCCGGCAAAGATTATCTCATGCTCTCCGACGATGGTTCCGCCTCTGACAGAATGAATGCCGATTTCTGCCTTGTCGCGCTTTTTGCGGACGCTGTGACGGTCGTAAACGTAGGAATACTTGTATCCCGAAGCCTCGTTTATCGATTCTGCAAGCATAAGCGCAGTACCGCTGGGGGCGTCAATTTTCTGGTTGTGGTGCTTTTCAATGATTTCAACGTCGTACTGATCGCCCAGAACCGACACCGCTTTTTTTGCAAGCTCACGCATGAGATTAATGCCTATTGACATATTTGCGGTGAAGAATATCGGTATTTCGCTTGCCGCCGACTTGATTTTTGCGGTTTCCTCGTCGCTGTAGCCGGTGGAAGCAAGCACCAGCGCCACGCCGTTGGTCTTTGCATAGTCCAAAAGACCGTTAAGAGCGGAGGGGTGGGAGAAGTCGATAATAACGTCCGGCTTGCAGCTGAGCTCGGAAGGCTTAGAAACCACTGTAAAGTCAGAATACTTTTCACATACCTTGTCGATTCCCGCAATAACCTTTGTGTCGCTTCGGTTGGATATGATGTCGTTTATAACCCTGCCCATCTTGCCGCAGCAGCCGCTTATTACAACGTTTGTCATAGCTTAATGACCGTCCTTTGCTTTTATATATTGTAGCTATTCTATAATGCCTGTAAATGACATTTACTTTACAATGCCATGCTTTTCAAGAACAACTCTGAGTGCCGTTTGGTGTTCCTCTGAAAGCCTTGTAAGCGGCAGACGAAGGTTTGCCTCACATATCCCTGCCATGTCCAAAGCTTCCTTTATAGGTATAGGATTGACCTCGCAGAACAAAACGTCGGTCAGGTCGTAGTACTCTCTTGCAAGCTTAGCCGCAGAGCCGAAATCGCCGTCAAGACAGTGTTGGCATATTTCGTGAGTAATCCTCGGCAGGATATTAGAAAGCACCGAAATAACGCCCTTTGCACCTATTGACATCAGCGGGACAATCAGATCGTCGTTGCCGCTGTAAACCGGCAGATCGTCTCCACAGGTCGAGACTATTCCCGTTGCCGCGCCGACGTTTCCGCTTGCTTCCTTAACGCCCATTATCTGCGGGTGCTGGCTGAGTATCTTGTAGCTGTCAAGACTGATGTTGAACCCTGTCCTCGACGGCACGTTGTATATTATCGCCGGAAGGGAAGTCTGCGATAGGATTCTCTCGTAATGCTTTATGATGCCTGCCTGAGTGCATTTGTTGTAGTAGGGGGTCACCAAAAGCAAGCCGTCTGCGCCGAAATCCTCCGCCGCCTTTGATGTGCTAATGCAGTATTCGGTGTCGTTCGAGCCGGTCGAGCATATAACGGGCACTCTGCCTTTTGCGGTGTCGACGGCGCACTTCATAAGCGAGCGATGTTCCTCGGCGGAAAGCACAGCGTTCTCGCCGGTAGTTCCCACCGCAACAAGAGCGTCTATGCCCTCACTGATTCCGAACTCTATCAGCTCTTTGTACTTCTCAAGATTCAATGAACCGTCCTTGTTCATGGGCGAAACCAAAGCCGTCGCCGCGCCGGTAAACAGTAGCTTTTTCATGTCGGTCATCCTTTCCTAAGAATATGTTAAGATTTTGTCAGCGAAACAAAACTGAATTAGTCGAAATATCCCTTTGCCGCTAAAAGCTCTGCCAGAAGAACTCCGCCGCCGGCAGCACCTCTTAAGGTGTTGTGCGAGAGGCAGACGAACTTGTAGTCGTACTGGGTGTCCTCACGCAGACGACCGATGGATATTGCCATGCCGCCCTCTAAGTTGCGGTCGAGCTTAGCCTGCGGGCGGTTATCCTCTTCAAAGTAGTTAAGGAACTGCTTGGGAGCGGAGGGAAGCTTCAATTCCTGCGGAACTCCCGCAAATTCCTTCCACGCCGCAAGTATCTCTTCCTTGCTTGGCTTATTCTCAAAGCTTACGAATACCGCGGCGGTGTGACCGTCAGAAACAGGAACTCTTAAGCACTGAGTGGTGATAGCGGGTGAGTCGGCAGTTTTGATAACGTTGTCCTCAATGTGTCCCCATACCTTAAGCGGCTCTTTTTCGGACTTTTCCTCCTCACCGCCGATGTAGGGGATGAGGTTGTCGACCATCTCCGGCCAGGTTTCAAAGGTCTTTGCCGCGCCGGAAATTGCCTGATATGTACAAGCCAGAACCTTGGTGATTCCGTATTTTCTTAACGGATGAAGCGCGGGAACATAGCTCTGAATCGAGCAGTTTGATTTAACCGCAATAAATCCGCGCTTGGTGCCAAGACGCTTGCGCTGAGCCTTTATAATTTCGATATGCTCCGGGTTCAGCTCCGGAACTACCATGGGAACATCAGGAGTGAAGCGGTTTGCGGAGTTGTTCGAGATGATCGGACATTCCAGCTTTGCATAAGCCTCCTCAAGGGCAAGTATCTGATCCTTTTTCATGTCGACAGCGCAGAAGCAGAAATCTACCATACCCGCGATTTTTTCCTTGTCAGCCTCAGCGTCCATCACAATAATGTTCTTAACGCTTTCGGGGATAGGTGAAGTCATCGCCCACTTTGCGCCGACAGCCTCGGCGTAAGGCTTTCCTGCCGAGCGGGGAGAAGCTGCCAGAGCCTTGATTTTAAACCACGGATGGTTTGCAAGCAGAAGAATAAATCTCTGACCCACCATTCCGGTTGCACCTATAACGCCCACATTGTAAGTTTTCATGTTGTTATCTTTCCTTTCGATAATGTTTTTAATTCTAAGCCGAAAAACAGTTGAAAAACTGATAATTTTGTTTTATAATATCAGATAGCCTATGAAGAAAACTTTTTCGACCTCAATAAATACATACACTTACATTATATCATGTCAGCCCGAAACAGTCAACCGAAAAAAGAGTTTATCACATTAAATCCTTAAAAGATTGGAGATTTTTACTTAAATGTTGGACATAAACGACCTTAAAAAGAGTGATTTTTACTATGACCTCCCGCAGGAGCTGATAGCTCAGACCCCCATCGAGCCGCGCAATCATTCAAGACTTATGGTGATTGACCGCAAAACCGGAGCGATTTCTCATGACCGCTTTTATAATCTATGCAATTATCTTAAAAAGGGTGATACCCTGATTGTAAACGATTCGCGGGTGCTTCCGGCAAGAATCTACGGCGAAAAGGAAGCAAACGGCACTTTTATAGAATTTCTTTTGCTGGAGCAAAGGGCGAATATGGTATGGGAGATACTCTGCCGTCCCGGAAAAAAAGCAAAGGTCGGAACGGTTTTCAACTTTGGCGGGGGCAAGCTTAAAGCAGAAATTATTGAGGTTTTAGAGGACGGCAACCGCATCGCGAAATTCAGCTGCGAAGGAAGCTTTTACGCCGTCCTGGACGAGATAGGTCAGATGCCGTTGCCGCCGTATATCACAAAAAAGTTAGAGGACAAGGAGCGCTATCAGACGGTCTATTCCAACGAGATAGGCTCTGCCGCTGCGCCAACGGCGGGTCTTCATTTCACGCAGGAGCAGCTTGACGAGCTTAAGGCAATGGGAGTCAGCATTGGCAGAGTAACCCTGCATGTCGGCTTGGGAACCTTCAGACCGGTGAAGGAGGACAGGGTTTTAGATCACAAAATGCATTCCGAGCATTACGAGCTCCCGCCCGAAACAGCTGAGCTGATAAACAAAACCAAGCGCGAGGGCGGAAGGGTAATAGCGGTCGGCACAACCTCCTGCCGAACACTTGAAAGCGTTGCCACTCTCAATGGCGGAAAAATAGTGCCGGCGGAGGGCAATACCGATATCTTTATATATCCGGGCTACGAATTTAAGTGCATAGACGGTCTTATAACCAACTTCCACCTTCCCGAAAGCACCCTTATTATGCTTGTTTCGGCGTTCGCAGGGTATGATAATATCATGAATGCTTATAGGACAGCCGTTGAGGAAAGGTATCGCTTTTTCAGCTTTGGTGATGCTATGCTTATAGTATAAGTTATAATCTCTACCAAAAAGCTATTTATAGATTCCTGACGGGCAGGGGAAATCCTTTGCTCGTCATATCATTTTCCCACCCCCCTGCATTTTCTCGTCGTTTATCTCCCCGCCACTTGCAATTTTCTCGTCGTTTATCTCTCCTTACCCCTTGCATTTTTCCGCACAATAATGTATATTATCATTGTATGAATTTACGGAACATTATTTATCGGAGGTAAAAACTATGGGACTAAAAAAAGATTTGAAAAGGCTTGCACAGTTTTCCGACAATCCATATGAAGCCCAGTACCGCCCGGAAAAGGAAATGAAAAAGCTTTATGCCGGACTTCTGATTACACTGCCGATATTCTTGGGCTTCTGCTGCGAGTTTTACATACTCATTTCCGGACCGCTCTTTATCTATTGGATAATTACATATTTAAGGGGCAGGGAGTATTGGAAGGATCTTGGCTGGAAGATGCTGTGGTACTATCTGCCAACGGTTTTCATGGCTTTGTTAGGTCTGTATTTTGCGGCGGATCATACCCTTGTGCGCCTCGGCGGCAGCTTTTTCAGACTTCTCGGATTCAAATAAAATACTAAGCGAATAAAAGGACGTTATAAGAATGTATAAGTTATTAAAGCAGGAGGGAGCCGCCCGCAGGGGCGAGTTCTCGACTGTACACGGCGTCATTCAGACTCCGGTGTTCATGAACGTGGGAACAGCCGCTGCCATAAAGGGCGGTGTGTCCTCACTCGATTTGGTTGACCTTAAATGTCAGGTGGAGCTTTGCAATACCTACCATCTGCACGTAAGACCCGGTGACGAGATAATATATAAGCTCGGCGGTCTTCATAAATTCATGAACTGGCATAAGCCGATTTTGACCGATTCTGGCGGATTTCAGGTATTTTCCTTAGCCAAGCTGCGTAAGATTAAAGAGGAGGGAGTTTATTTCAACTCCCATGTGGACGGCAGAAGGATTTTTATGGGACCCGAAGAAAGTATGCGCATACAATCCCACTTCGGCTCGACCATTGCAATGGCTTTTGACGAGTGCGTTGAGAACCCCGCTCCGCGGAGCTATTCTCAGAAGTCCTGCGAGCGAACAACCCGCTGGCTTAAGCGCTGTATAGCAGAGATGAAGCGGCTGAATTCGATGGAGGGTACCATAAACCCCAATCAGCTGCTGTTCGGAATAAATCAGGGCTGCACCTACGACGATATCCGCATAGAGCATATGAAGGCAATAAGCGAGCTTGATTTAGACGGCTATGCTATAGGAGGTCTTGCTGTCGGCGAGCCTACCGAGGTTATGTATAGGATCATAGAAAGCGTCGAGCCCTTTATGCCCAAGGATAAGCCAAGATATCTTATGGGCGTGGGCACTCCTTCAAATATAATAGAGGGAGTGTACAGGGGAGTGGACTTCTTCGACTGCGTTATGCCATCTCGGAACGCGCGTCACGCAACCATCTTCACGTGGAACGGCATTATGCACCTGACAAATGCAAGATACGAGCTTGACGAACGCCCCATCGACCCCGAGTGCGACTGCCCGACCTGCCGCAATTTCACCCGCGCATATATAAGGCACCTTTTCAAGGCGGATGAACAGCTTGCCGGCAGACTTGCCGTTATGCATAATCTGTATTTCTATAACACGCTTATGGAGCGTATCCGCGAAGCGCTGGACGAGGGAAGATACGGCGAGTTCAGGGCAAAATATTCCCCGCTTCTTGCATCCAAGCTTTGCGACTAAAATTTTTACAAGCCTGATGCCCTCGGACTGCCAAGGGCATCTTTAACGGAGAGAATCATGTCACTGATCGAAGTATTTTTAATAGGAATAGGTCTTTCGATGGACGCTTTTGCGGTTTCGGTCACCAACGGAATGGCAAGGAAAAATGTTAATATCGGCTGGGCTTTTGCGATAGCCGCCTGCTTCGGAATCTTTCAGGGACTCATGCCAGCAATAGGCTTCACCCTCGGCTCGACCTTTACAAAATATGTGACTGCGTTCGACCATGTAATAGCACTTGTGCTTTTAGGATTTATCGGCGGCAAAATGCTCGTTGACGGCATAAAAAATAAGGACGAGAGCGACGGCTCCGGCTGCGTTCTTACCGTCGGAGCACTTGTCTTGCAGGGAATCGCTACAAGTATAGACGCCCTTGCGGTGGGAGTTTCCTTCGCGGCGGTTATGTCCGGCTTCGGCGAAATGCTCCGCGCGGTGCTTCTCATAGCGGCGACAACCTTTGTTATCAGCCTTGCGGGGGTGTATATCGGTAAAAAGTCGGGCGATTTTTTGAACAACAAGGCGCAGATAGTCGGCGGAATAATTCTTATTGCAATCGGGGTGAAAATCTTTGTCGAACACGTTTTCTTCTGATATAAGGCTTGCGATTTTTGACTTGGACGGCACGCTTGTAAATACTATAACCGACTTGGGAAACAGCGTAAGCTTCGCCCTTGAAAGTCTCGACCTGCCCAAAAGGACGATGGAGGAGTATACCCGCTTTGTCGGAAACGGCACATTAAAGCTTGTGCAGCGCTCCGTTCCGGAGGAATATAAAAATGATGAAGCCGTAATAGCCCGAGTCCATCAGCTTTTCAGCGAGTACTACGCCGAGCATTTCTGCGATACCTCACGCGTTTACGAAGGCATGCTAAAGGCTCTTGAAAAGCTGAAATCGCAGGGGATAAAGCTCTGCGTTTTAACCAACAAGCCGGACGAGTTTGCGGTTAAGATAATGGACAGGCTTTTCCCAAAGGGGATGTTCAGTCATGTTCAGGGCGCAAGGGATGGAGTCCCCAAAAAGCCGGACCCGACTGCCGAGCTTGAAATAATGCGCAGCTTTGGCATAGACCCTGCCCATACTGTCCATATAGGCGACTCGGATGTAGATGTTTTCACCGCGCATAACGCCGGAATAAGGTGTATAGGCTGTTCGTGGGGATTCCGCAGCCGCGAATCTCTTGTACAAGCCGGCGCGGAAGCAATTGCGGACAAGCCCATCGAGCTGCCCGAAATAATAGTAAGCGTATTGAAAAGATAATTTTTCAGAGTTTTCGTAAAAATTTCAGAATGGTATTGACAAATCAAAATCGATTTGATATAATATTAAAGCTGTCAAAAATGAGATGAGCCACTAGCTCAGTTGGCAGAGCATTTGACTTTTAATCAAAGGGTCCGGAGTTCGAATCTCCGGCGGGTCACCAAAAACAAAAAGGGCACCGGTAAGGTGCCCTTTTTATTTTTGCCCCGTCCGGGGTGAGAACTGGGGCAAAGCGAAGCAAAAAAACAAGGGAGGGCG
>ENA-ORMR01001557-ORMR01001557.1-human-gut-metagenome-genome-assembly--contig:-NODE-1557-length-17034-cov-4.011014_pt1 | contig 17034 bp, 10 predicted proteins | sample MGYA00242107_ERZ509003 | MGnify/ENA primary metagenome ERZ509003 (study PRJEB26280, sample SAMEA2338699) | human gut metagenome | biome: human gut; feature: human-associated habitat; material: faeces... | reverse complement strand
GTTGACAAATTTGTTCATAAACAATTAGATATATTTCCGGCACGTACAGAAATAGTAAGACAAACAAATGCAGGAATAGCAAGCAGAACAAGAAAAAACTTTATAAACCAATTAACCAATTTTGGCGCATATAGGAATCTTCCACCAATTCAAAGAATGTCTAATCCAGAAAAAATAGCACAAATGAGAAGAGAAATGGAACAAAAAGAGCAAAATAATGATGATAGCGAAAGAGGTTAGAGTTAAAATATTTTTGCTAAAAAGTATTACAAAACAACTGCAAAAATAAAAAAGGCTAGTTAATAAAAGCATCTTTTGGGTGCTTTTATTTTATGTTAGGAAAAATATGTTAGAGGAAGATAGGTTAAAAAGTATGTTCGATTATACAGAATCTAAACATTTTTATATAGAAAATTTTGAAGATAATAATTTAGACTTATCCCAGCTAAGAAAAAAAGATGTTTTTGAGAAAATCATTGATGATTATAAAAATAATCCGTTAGCTGTTCTGAAACATTTTTCATCGGGTGAGTATTTTAAATTTATGCTTTTTTCAAAGATATATTATTTTTTAAATGGAAAAGAAAATGGGATAGATATACCTTTTTTTGAAAAGTATTGGTATTATTTGCAGGAAGATTGTGTAAGCCATGATGAAGCAACACTCATATTTATTGACGAAGGTGAGGTATATTATCATCCTGAATGGCAGAGGAGATACATAAGTGATTTATTGGATATTATAAATATTGAAGGGGAAGGAAAAGTACAGATTATATTAACAACAAATTCTCCTTTTATTATTTCAGATGTCTTAGGTGAAGATGTTATATATTTATCAAATAAAAATAACGATAATAGCCACATTGGTGTGGATGGTGTGACGCTGGGGCAGAATATACATAAATTATTAACAGATAATTTCTTTATGGAAGCAACAATAGGAGAGTATGCAAAAAAATTTATAAAGTGTATTTCAAAATATATATCTAATCCGAACGAAAATAATGATTTAGAAAATTATATAAATACTGAAGCTTTGGATTACGATAAAATTGAAAACATGATTGAATTGATTGGTGAGCCTGTATATAAAATTAATTTAAAGATGATGTTGTCACAATCACAATTATCAAAAGAAGAAACTTTGTCAAGCATACAAAATAAAATTAGTAGATTAGATGAGGAAAAAGAGAAACTTCAGGAAAAACTGAAAAAAATTAGTCAGGAAGGGTCAAATGATAAGAAATGATAAGACTCGGAATGTATTCAGAGCAGTTTAGTAAGGAGTATTTAGAGGTTGTTCGAAAAAAAGTTAGTAAAGAATTACAAGATAAAATTTTGAAAAGTTGCATGATATATATGCCAAAAGATTTCTTTGACACCAATGAGGATGAATTTGAGCAGTTGATACTTGCAGAATTTCCAAAATTAAAAAAAGCATATGAATATATTAATGCTAATACACATAGTAAAATGGAATATGAATGTTTTTCTTGTAACAATAATAAAAAAACTTATAATGATATGCACAACGAATATGTGGACAAATATACAAAGGTTTCTCAGTCTGAATATGATGGGAAAAAAATGAGTGTACGAATGGTTGAAGAACTTGATTTGACAATATGTCCATATTGTAATCGTGAATATATTAACAGCAGAGACGAGGACTGTGCTGGAGCACAATTAGATCATTTTTATAACAAAAGTACATATCCAATATTTTCATTATGCTTGTATAATTTAGTGCCGGTATGTGGTAATTGTAACAGAATAAAAAGTTCTAAAAAATGTGACTTTGCTTCACCATTTGACCTTGATATAGACTTTGATAATGGATTGAAATTTAGTTTATTAACAGACGGTGATGATATAACTAGAATTCAGATTGTTGTTAATGAAGATTGTAAAAAGCTTAAAAATAATATAAGTGAAATGAAAATAGAGAACTCATACCAGATTCATAGAAAAGATGTACTTGAACTACAGAAAAAGTTAAAACAATATTCGGACACACAGCTTCAGGAAATGTTCAAAATCACTAATATTCCTGCAATCCAAATTAAGGAAATGATATTTGGCCCCAAAATTGATTCAAATATAATGAAAAATAAGACATTGGGAAGAATGCTGCATGATTTACAAGAAATATATAAAATATTTGAATAATGATTCCTTGTTGGATAACAATTTAAGTAATGGACAGATTGGGGGCTTAATGTTAGACACGATCGTGAAATGTTGAAAAATTATTTTGTTGATGACTTGACTGTTTGTATGGATAATGTAAATATGCTTGCATTCATGGATTTACTGTAAGCGCAAAACTTCCCTACGCTGTGGAATATTATTAACCTAGCTTCATAATAAAAATAGATAATGCGAGCGTTTTACTCTATTTAAGATTGCTGGAAATACTAAATGCAAGCAATTTACTTTATTTTTGGAGGTTAGATTATGAGAATAGCACGTATTCCCGCAGATGAGCAGTTTAGACTGATTATGGAATGCCGTGCCAGTAGTCTTACGCTTGAGGGTTTAATGATAGACTTATTATGGGATGATTTGGAGGTTGTGAAAGGAATGAAGAAGATAATCATTAATAATATACGAAATATTGACTATTTGGAGTTTGAAATACCGAATGCTGGAGTACATATAATTACTGGTGAAAATGGAATAGGAAAAACGACATTATTTACTTGTTTAAGCAGAATATGTAATAATAAAGCTTATAGGAATGGATTTCCAACTACAAATCTTAATAATTATGACGAGTATATGGGAACTGTAACTTATTGTGTAGATGAACAGAGCGTTGTATATAGCAAACGAACTAGTGGTAGATGGCAACCAGACGTTAAAAATAATATTTTTGATTTGTATGGATTTGCAAGTGTTGTCCATATAAGCACAAGAAGCGAACGTATATTTACACAAATTGTTGAAGCACCAAGAAAAAAACAAGCGGCAGATAGGTGGTTGATAGATGCATTAAACCGTATTTTAAATACAAATCGTTTTTCTAATATGATAAGAATAACTGTTGGGGATTTGCGTTCACGCACAGGAAATGCTGATAAAAGGAGAAGAAATACTGCATTTGCAATTACGCAGGGGCGAAATTATTATACAGAACAAAATTTCAGCTTTGGAGAAATTGTTTTGTTGAATTTATTATATGATATAGAAAACGTAGAGGATAATTCATTGGTTCTTGTTGATGAGTTGGAAATGGCATTACATCCGGCAGCACAAATTAGATTGATGCAATATCTGATAGAAATGGCTTCTCAAAGAAACTTGACAATATTAATATCAACTCATTCTGCAAGCATAATTAAAGCGCAGAAAAGTGTGATTTTGTTAGAAAAGGAAATGCATGAAGTGAAGGTTTATAATTCATGCCCTCCGGCGAAGGCAATAGGTGCTATCGGTATGCGAGAAGATACAATGGCAGATATTATTGTAATTGTGGAAGATGAAATGGCCAAAGCATTTTTTTCTGCACTTTTGAAAAAGTATATTGAATTATGCCCAGAAAGTAATTATTTGGATATTCGCATATTAGGAGTAGGTGGATATCAGAATATTATAAATTTTTTTATTGAGGCCCAAAATTATATTTTTTATGATAATGTATATGTAACTGCTTTTTTAGATAAAGATGTGGAAACAGATATAATGCCATATTCGATTTATGGTAATAGAGATATTATTGATATGTATAATCAAAATAGAAGAAAAATACATTTTCTTCCATTTACCCCAGAGGTGTTGTTATATAAACAATTAAAAGAAGATAGGGTAAATATATTAAATAAAATCAGATTAGAATATTGTAATCAGCAGGTGAATTATCAGGTCATTGAAGATATTAATCTTGTAGAATATGAAACGAATATGTCAAATTTCTCATCACAAGTGGCATATAACAATATTCTGAAAGCACGCGGTGAAGTGCGGGGAAAATGTAAAAATGAAACAAGAAGAATTGTAGAAGAATTGTCAAGTCAATTGAATGTTGGGGAAAGTGAAATTTATCGTTTTGTTTTTAAGTATGCAGTTGAAAGATTGGAAGGTGTAGAAATAAATGTAAGAAGTCTTCTTTCGTCAACAATGAAACGCATTGATTAATTGATTGAGGATGCATCAAATATAGAAGAAGTATATACAACAATATCATACATTTGAAGAGGTAAAAACAGCATTTGTAAATATACAGAATCGTTCTTCAATTGTAAGCGATGTCATAGTGTACCATATCAAAATGCTATGAGAACTGCTTCTAGCAGGTTGAAGTGGCTTAAAAGCTGATAATACGGAGGTAGTTAAATGGGAATTAATGAGAAAATTGTAAACGCAAAAAAAACACAGTGGGTTGCAGACGGAATGTCAAAATCTGATATCAAGACAACTGTAGAATTAGCAAAAATTTCTGCAAAAATAGAAATGTGTAGACTGGATATGGGAATGACACAAAAGGAGTTTGCTGCTTATATGGGAGTATCACAGGGAATGGTATCTAAGTGGGAGAGCAGAGAATATAATTTTACAGTAAAAACACTTAATGAAATTTGTGACAAATTGAAATTATATATGACTGTAGAAATATCCACAGATTATGAGAAAAAATATATAGACGTTAAGTGGGATAAAGATAATATGGATAAAATAAAATTTGGAACAAAAAATAATAGTTGGATTAAAAAATATGATTATGAGGGGGCAATAGCCTGATGGAATTAAACTGTATTGTAGATGGAATACGTCTGGTCGGTACTGCAATAAAAAAATTGAATATAGAAAATAATATTGCTGATATTGGGTATAATGGAAAAAATAATTTTGGTTTTAATATAAATGAACCGGAATTTAAAACAGGATCTGATTACGTGATGGCTAATATGCTCATAGATTTTGAAATCGAGATAAGTTATGTAAGATACAGATGACAATGGAGGGAGCATTTGTATCGAATGGGACAATTGATGTGGATTCATTTAAGAACATGGTAATAATAAATGGTGCTGCGGCACTTATTGGGATTGCGCGTGGTAAAATTGAAGCTATTTCTGGAAATATATTTAATAATGGTAAAATCACAATTCCGTTTGTTAATGTGATTGATTATTATAAAAGTATGTCGAATGAATAGTATGTGTTGAGACTTACCTTATACTTTTTATTGTATAATATTTTTGTCATACAGGCTCACTTTCCATTGTAATGTTTTCGCAAGTCCATTATACATCAGAAAGTCCTGTACGATATCTTTTTTATGAAAAAGTTGTAAAGTGGTGTATTGGTATTATGAGGCTAAATTAATGATATGTCACGGCGTGGGGATATTTTGCGCTTACTGTCGTAATTCGTGAAGGAGCTGTTGGCAGACATACAGGTGCTTGCACGGATTGTAAAACACACAGTTGTTGAAGTGGAGAATCTGAGCATAGAGCAGATAATGGACTGCATTGACCATGACAGTATCTGTATTGGTATGGTTCCCGTGGAGCCGGGTCTGACCAATATGGGCAGGGTCGATAGTGTACAGACAGAGGACGCAGTACCTAATGAGGGTTATGTGACATACGATATCCGCTTTATGCTTATAGTTGTGGAACTTGAATTAGAAATAATTATCAATGTTGAAGCACAGCGGAGCATGGCATATAGCACCCTTGGATATCATTTGGAGAATCGTATGGTATTCTATCTGTCAAGGCTTATATCCTCACAAAAGGGTATAAACTTTGTAAATAGTGAGTACGATAAGATTAAGAAGGTCTATAGTATATGGATATGTATGGATGCGGATGATGATGGAGATTCAATCAGCCGGATTTCTCTTAAGCAGGACACATTATTTGGAATGCCTTACGGCTTTAAGGAACTTGATAAGATGTGCGGTATGGTCATACGCATAAGGAACAGCTGTAATGTCACTGAGTCGAGGAACAGGCTTATTGCGATGCTTGAGGACGTATTATCGCGCGAAGACTCCGATGTGAAGAAGCGGAAGCTTGAAGAGAAGTATGCTATGAAGATGACGCTGGAGCTGGAAGGGAGGATAAACAGAATGTGTAATCTGAGTGACGTGGTTGTAGAACGCGGAATTGAATTAGGAATGCAGCAGGGAATGCAGAGGGGGATTAAAGGTCTTGTTGATATATTGAGTGATATGGGGACTCCTAAAGAGGTTATTGTACAGAAAATTATGGAGAAATTCTCAATGACTGAAGAGAAGGCCAGGGAGTTTGTGGAGTAGGTAGAGGCTGTTATAATACAATTGCTAGGCAGTGCCATCCTTTCTGATGAAGGGGTTGCTTATTTTATAGAGATGTTCTTTGTTACCATTTTCATATATCAGTATTGTTCCTTCAATAAGATTAACATTATTTTTTTCTGGATTGCAGTGTTCGCTAATTCTTATTTTGGAGGAAAATGAAAGTCCAATTACAGTATCATGGAGGGACTTCATTGGCGATAAGTGACGTTGGAACACTGAGTATTGATGGTAGAAAGAAGGCTTTCAACGGAATGAAGAGAAATTGTTTTAGGAAAAATAATAGGTTTGCGGAAGGTGTTAATGAACTTTTCATCCAGACATTTTTGGGGTTTGTATAAATCTAAATATTCAGTTATAAGTGTTGTAATGTTATCCACTTTTTAAATCCTTTTGATTTGTTTAAGATACGAATAAGTTCATATTAAGTACAATGTACGGACTATGATGCGATTACATTAATTTTCTTGGTGTAATTTGAAAATATGACAACTCTGGCAGGTTACAGAAAGAGAAAAGTGTAGTAGAATTTACTTATAAGTAATCGTATGTATGACTGTCTGCACAGGTAAATGTATAAATGCCAGCTCTTACAGATGGATGAAACCCCGGTACGTGTAACAAAGGAGAAATGCAGTGACGGTTCACAGCATTACATGTGGGTATACCGTACGGTAAGCTGCTTTGTTTGCGTGGACAAAACAGAATCAGTGCAGGGTTTCCGAAAAGAGCAAAACCGGAAAAGGATTTGCCTATCTTCTCAACCAGGAAAAATATCTCAGAGTATTCCTGGAGGATGGAAATGTACCGCTTTGCAGAGAGATATATTTATGTGGGGGTACCCACTAGGAGGCATTTACTTTAATACCAAAGAAAATATATAAAGGAGATGGATAATAAATAGTTATCTGTTAATTAAGTCCAAAAGAGAGGTGGTTTTTATGAAAAGAAGTAAATTCTATTTCCAAATAGGAATAGTAGTTATGCTTACTTTAGTTTGTGCATTGTTTTTTGGAGGTGCTGCATATTTTTTGTATAAAAATGATTCAGGAACTGCTGGTGTGTTTGCTACGCTGATAGGCATACCACTTACAATAGTTATTGCACTTTGGTCATATATATTAGGAAATTTCAAAAGGATACTTTGATTGAGCGGTACTTAAATGATGAGCATTTCGTAGATAGAGATATCGAATACATAAAATTATCGAATCTGATACAACGCGAACAAGATCGAATAATATATATTAATGGTAAATTTGGAATGGGCAAAACGTTATTCATGAAAATGTCATGCGATAGAATAAATTATACGCACAGAAAAAAGTGGAAGTCTTATGCCGCTTTTTATTATAATAACAACCATACTAAAACCATAACGCACGCTCTTTCAAATAAATTTTGCGGACATCCAGATGCTTCTGTAACGGATATTAGTAAACGATTAAACAACTCCACATTTCAAAGAAATAGTATTTTATTCATTGACAATATTTATGAAATTGATTTAGTAGAATGTACAGAATTTGCCAAAGCCTTTATAAACTGTAACAAGAATAATCAAGTCGTAATTGCTGTAGATAGTAATGACGATACATTTCACATATCTCCGGGCAAATTTGGCGAAAACGAAATAGAATTACTTGCGAATAGTTATAATATAGAGATAGAGCAATCTGACAGATATGAAATTTCTGAGCTCTCGAATGGATATCCCGTTTATGCGCGCTATAGTGTTGAGGCGTATACTAAAGGTGTTAAAATTATAGATTACCGTAATCTTGAGAATTATATTGAGGGAATTAATTAATTCGTTAAGTAACCTTGAAAAAAACTCATTGTCGCTGATAATTTGTCTTAGCCAATTGCTGCAAGATGGAATAGAAACTAAAATTATATGTGGAATAGACAATCGGATAACACCTCCTGTCATAAAACGTCTGGTAACATGTTCATTAATTAATTTATACAAAGATAGGATCTATACAGATAAACTTATTTCGCTTAAATGTATGGATTTCTTGTCAGAATATAGGAATGAAAGCTATAATCAAATTTATCAGTATTATAAAGGATTGCCGAATACCTCTTATATTGCTTTAGTTGCAGCTCTAAAATCAAATTTTGAATATGATTATACATTAATAAAAAAACTTTTACATAAACAGTATGCGGATAATAATTTTTATTTGTTGATAGATATTGGCGAATTAGAGTTTAGTGGACAAATAAATCCATATTTGCGTGAAGACAAAGAGTGTTGGACATATATACGATATTATTATCTAAAGTCTCTTCTTGAACTGGGGTTATATGATAAAGCAAGAGAAGTGGTTGACAAGTATGATAATCAATTTAACCTTTTGAATATAAATAGCAATATAGACTTTGAATACCAGTATTTACTAATTGATTTAGATCATCTCACAAACTATTTGAAAAATGCGGTTGTCTTTTCATATGCTTTATTGGAAAAAGCTTCGACTAAAGAACAAAAGGTCAAATGCCAATATTTGTATGCACATTGTTTGAGACACATTGGAGAAGATTTGAACCAGGCATATACGGTTTTTACGGATTTGGCAAATGCTACTGATTATAAAGATGATAAGATAAGGATACGTTCGATTTATTCCGCTGCATCTATTAAAATGTTTCAAGGTGATATGAATTATCACTATGAAAATTCATTTGAGATAATAAATCAAATTATGTATAGGGACGTAAAAAATGAAGTTTGGAAGCCTTATGTAACTAGACACAAAGCAATCTATGAGTATAAAATTTGTAGCAACTTTGATGTGGCAGAAAGAATACTGCAAGAAACAATACATTTATTAGAAGTAACCCCGTTACGCATTAAGTATGATATATATTTTGAATTAGGTGAGATATATAGAATAAGGGATAATAGTTCCGACAGCTATGAAAAAAGTTTCGCTTATTATTTAGAAGCCGAACAATTCGCAGAAAGAGTGCATGACTATAATTTACAAAGCAGTTCTCAACTTGGGGTAATGCTACTGAATATAAAATATGGCTATGAAATAGATACAGATGTACTAAGAACCATTATTTCAAAGACACATGAATTTGACTTGAACATTAATTATAATTATGCCATGTATGTAAAACATGTTATTGAAGATGAGAATATTCCTGAAGAAATGGTAACTTACTGGGAAAAAATGCAATACTCAGATTTGCTTTCTTTAGCTTACAAAAGCAAATCCGAGAAATGCAATCTTAAATTAACTGTGATGTAATTGTGTGTATATCATATCATAATAATTATTTTCAATTGTAAAGCATATTTTTTTGTTTGATGAAAGCATATTTATTTTTTGAGAGATATCTTTGGAAAACTGTTCGTTATCCCGGATATCTCTTAATATTTCAGCAATAATTAGCATCTCTGCTTCGTTCCATCCATATCTTGAAATCTCTTGTGTTCCAATGCGTAATCCACACGTTTTATATAATTGCTTATTTCTTAAATTGATACTTACTCCATAATCCAAACATTTGTTATAAAATTTTTCTGCATCATTTTCTGGCATAGAAATAAAAATCTGATGTGTATATGTATATTTAGGAGATACCTTAATAATGTTGAAATCATATTTGACAAGTGCTTTAGCTAACACATTTGCATTATTTACAATTAAAGAACAATATTGCTGGCCATACATTTCTAATTCCATTAATGTTAGAATTAGACTAAATATATGATGCAATTGGCTATTTCGCAAGTAGTCTGGGTTTATCAAAGTGTCAAATTGATTAGCCAACTCTAAGTTGTTTGTCATGATTAGTCCGCAGGTAGGACCAGGTAATGTTTTATGAGTAGCACCCATTAAAATAAATTTTTGTTTATCTGTGAACCATTGCAAGGGATTCTCCATACTCTTTGCTGCTATTAAGCCTAGTATTTGTGTCGCATCAAATATTAGAACACAGTCTTCTGGTAATTCAATTTTACTTAGCTGAGGCATAATAATGATATCTGAAAGGCATATTAATATTCCATTAATTTTTTGTGCTCTTAAAAGTTCATTCATTTTTTCATAATCAAAGTCGTACATATCATAGTTGTAAGGTATTTCTATTGTATTAATTCCTAATCTATGACAAATTTTAGGCATTGATCCATGTCCGCCACATTCTTCTGAAGAGATGAGAATGGTATCGCCAGAAGAAAATAAACTCATTAGTAAAGTCATAACAGCGTTAACACCAGATAAAGTTCGTGCATCGGCATATTTGCAACCATATAGCTTATTACATTGGCGAGTTAGCAACTCATATATTTTATACAATTTTTTACTCCCGACAAAGTTACTTTCTTCCTGATAATTTATTACTCCTCCCATAATATATTTTTCCTGTAGAAATGTATCCAGAGGAATCTTGCTAAAGGGAGAAACCACATTTTCTGCGACACATAGTGGTAATAATTTATTCTCCTGTGTTGAAAGTTCTGTGCATAAGTTTACTAAGTCCTCAAAATACTCTGGTTTCATAAATTACCTCCATGTAAATTATTGTAAAACTGACGGATAACTATTTATTATCCATCATGTATATGATTACAGTTTTAAATTTTTGAAGCAATGTATTAGGCTATAGTATCAAAACTATGTAAGTACAAAGTACTAGGCTATCAGTTAAAAAAGAATCCTTTTCCGGCTTTGTAAATACCAATGGATCAATTTACGCTGCATGGTCATTGAGTATATGCTTTCCGGTATATCAGTGCATGCTTTTTGTGACATAGTGTATGAACATAGATAAAAGTGTATATTATGTTATAATCTCGTATACATAGCCATCATTGGAATAATATAAAAAAGCTTAATAAAGTTACTGCAGCGACCGATATAATATATATAACTTTAATTCGGAGGACGCTTAATGAGAAAGTTTTTGCCTTTGGCAGTAATGACAGGAATAATGTTGAATCCATTTACAGCAGCGTATATTAAGAATGATTTATATGCTTCTTTCAACATGAATGAATATGAGCTGGCATCAGAAAATGATGATGCAAGTAATAATAGTACACATACATATGGATATGTGGCTAATGAATGGGATAATAATGCGCCGGTTTATGAAAGTGATTTTTCACTATATAACGAGATTCCATATAGATTTCCCGATGACATGTCTGTTTTTAAAAATACATATCCGGTTACGCGGAACCAGAATCCTTATGGTTCATGTTGGGCGTTTGCATCGTTGGGACTTGCTGAATTTGATTTGATTAATGACGGAACTGCTGATAACAGTATTGATTTGAGCGAACTGCAGCTTATATATTTTTTGTTTAATTCAGTTACCGACCCATTAGGCGGTACGGAGGGAGATTTTGCATACTACTATAATGCTAATGCCTCAACATCGTATCTGGACTATGGTGGAAATTATGAAATGGCATCAAGGAGATTGTCGCAATGGATAGGTGGGATTCCGGAAGCGGAGGTTCCATATTCAAACGCTTCCATGGTTCTTTCTAATGGACTGGATAGTAAATATGCATACAATTATAATGTTGCGCATTTACGCAATGTGTATAGGATTTCACTGAGGCACAACGCTGATGATGTAAAACAGCAGATTATGGAACATGGAGCTGTTGGTGTTATGTACTATCACGATGATTTTAATCTTTCTTCAGCTTCTGATGGTACAGTGTATAATTATTATGATACAGCAGCTTCAGGTGGTGGACATGCTGTGATGATAGTTGGATGGGATGATACATACTCGAGGAATAATTTTGCGTGGGCTCAGCCGGCTAATGATGGGGCATGGCTTATTCGTAATAGCTGGGGAAATTATATTGATTACTTCTGGATGTCATATGAGACAGCGTCATTGCAAGATACAGCGTGGGTATTTGATTTTGAGGCAAGTGATGAGTATGACAACAACTATCAGCTAGATGGCGGACTTGAGACATGTTCCGTGAGCTATACAACAATGGCTAATGTTTTTACCGCTAAAAATGACAATGAAGTTAAGTCAGAGACATTAAAGGCAGTATCGTTGTCGACATCAATGTCAACCAATGTCAATTACACTATAGAAGTTTATACTGATTTGACAGATGAAAAAAATCCGTTAAGTGGAACCAAACAGGAGAGTGCCACAACACAGGGGACAACTGCCTATGCTGGCAGGTATACTATTGAGTTAAATAATGAGGTAAAAATTGTTCCGGGAAGTAGATTTGCTATTGTTGTGAGCGTTGATAAGCCGGCTCTTGACTGTGAGCAGGCTACATGCATAGCGAATGGTGAGAATTTTTCTAATATGATTTGGGAGCGCAGGGTCAGCCTTAATGATGGAAAAACATTTTATAAATACGGAGATAAGTTTTATGCGTACCCTTCTAACTTACGTGTAAAAGCATTTACAACGGATGACGAGAATACATCGAACATACCGGATGTGCCGGAAACTCCGAGTGAGCCGGATGTCCCGGATGTCCCGGATGTGCCGGATACTCCGGACGTTCCTGCAACCCCGGATATACCGGAATTACCATCATATACTATAGGAGAGCTTGACTATTCGCCGGTATTTAATGCAAATTACTATTATCCACATAATGCTGACTTAGCGAATGCGTTTGGAAAAGATGCACAGGCATTGTTTAATCATTTTATTAGTTATGGTATTTATGAGGGAAGACAGGCATGCGAGTCTTTTAACCCTTTGAATTATAGAAATAATTATCGGGATTTAGATGCCGCATTTGGAGAAGATTTGTCTGCATATTATGCTCATTACATAAAATACGGAAAAGCAGAGGGAAGAAGCGGTGTTAATATTAATACACCTGATACTGTTCCGGATTATACGCCGGATGTTAAACCGAATTATGATTATGTAATTGATGGAATTGATTATTCGGTTGTGTTTGACGCAGATTACTATTATAGCACACATCGAGATGTCGCCAATGCATTTGGGAAAGACAATAAAGCTTTATTCAATCATTTTATGACATATGGCATATATGAGGGAAGACAGGCAAATATAGAGTTCAATGTTGAAGCATACAGGGAAAGATATAGAGATCTTTCTGAAACATTTGGTTCTGATATCAGAACTTATTATATTCACTATATTCTATATGGTAAGGCTGAAGGAAGAAGTGCAGTGGGAGGTAGTGGATATATATATGATGGTATAGACTATTCGGCTGTATTTGATTCAGGATATTATCATGACCATTATGGTGATTTGGCTAATGCCTTCGGTTCCGACAGCGTAGCTCTGTTTGAACATTTTGTAAAATATGGTATGGATGAGGGAAGACAGGCAAGCACTGGTTTTAATGTATATACATATATGAACAGGTATCGTGATTTGAATGCTGCATACGGAAGTGATTTGAAAATGTACTATCAGCATTATATAAAGTATGGAATCTCAGAAGGAAGAAGCGCACAGTAGAGAAGATAAGTTTTTGTATATTGATTATGCCATCCATATCGGATGGCATAATCAATATATATGGAAGAAATGGAGAATATTGATGAACAGAGTATTAGAAAACAATAATTTAAAGGTAACAATAAGCGACTCAGGTGCCGAGCTTATCAGTGTATGGGATAAGAGCCGTAATGCCGAGCGTATATGGAGAGGTGATTCGGCGGTATGGGGAAGACATGCACCGATTCTTTTTCCGTTTGTCGGAAAGGTTGCCGGCGGAAAGTACAGCTACAGGGGAAGAGAGTATAAGATGACATCGCATGGCTTTGCGCGCGACAGGCAGTTTGAGCTTGTCAGTGAGGATGGAGGGTCTGTGACACATGTGCTTAGGTGGAATGAGGAGAGTCTTACGGTGTATCCGTTTGAATTTGCACTGTATGTGAAGCACAGCCTTGAAAATGCGGATTCGCGTTTGGTGAAGGTGGAATGGAGGGTTGTCAATGAAGCTGTTGAGGGCGGAGAGGATATGCTGTACGGAATTGGCGGGCATCCTGCGTTTACATTTCCGAGGGATGTGAAGCCGGTTGACTGTTCGCTGAGAATATATGGTGGAACGGCGGCTGTTAATGGGAATAATATAAGTGATAACGTAGCCACCAGAAGGGAATTGAGATATCACCTTCTGAATACGGCGGGCTGTATTGATATGTCACAGGAGTATGTGCTTGATATGCCGGAGAGCTGTGCTAGGATAACGGAGAATATGTTCGATAAGGATGCGCTTATTGTTCTGGATAATCAGGTGAACCACATTGAGCTTCTTGATGCGGCGGGAAAGGCTTATGTGACCATGGATTGTCAGGGCTTTCCTTATTTTGGAATATGGTCGAAGGAGGTTGATGAATTTATCTGTCTTGAGCCATGGTATAGCGTTGCCGATGTCGCAGGCTATGATGGAAATATTGAAAACAAGGCAGGAATGCAGCGGCTTGCAGCTGGGGACAGCAGGGAGTATGCGTATACGATTACCTTCTAAAAATATACAGCTTCTGAGTGTTGCGTGAAGATGACGAACCCGGATATTATATATTTTAGTACAAAATTATTCTGTAAAAAGCGGAATTTTTTGTTATTTAGCTCCGGATGCAAAATGTGCCGGTTTAATCTATCAATGTACTGGGCATGCTTCACAGCCGGGATTATAATTACACAGAAAAATAAAGGACAAATATATAAGGAGTTTTATGAATAAAATACATAATAAAATAATAAAAATAGTAATGAGTTTTGCGCTCACGCTTGGTGTGATTTTAGGCGTGGCGGGAAGCTTTTATGAGAAAACATCTGCAGACGCGGATGACAGTAATTTTACAAACCTGATTATTTTTATGAGATTTGCGGACGAGGATGAGTTTATTGATGATGTATATGAGAATACGCCGGTAAGAAAAATAACGGACAACTCCTACAATACGGCAATGTACAACGTCAGCGACTATTATAGGAATGTTTCGGATAACAAATGCCGCATAAGGAGCGTATATCTGTTAGATAACGGTGGGTCGATTAAGCTGTCGCATGAGAGGGGCTATTATGCGGAGTACAGTGAGACAAATCCAATCGGTTATAAGGACAGCGGTGAGGCGGGAGCCCGTATGTATGAGCTGAAGCTTGACTGGTCGGATGCGGTGAAAAAGGCGGTTGAGGCGGGCAACAGGATATCCAATTATGATGGGACTGTCAATTATGGTTATGATGAGCTTGACAAGGATGGGGATGGCTGCATAGATTCCATAACGATAATTTATAAAAACGCAACGCAGAGCAACATAGCGGTAGGCTGGGGATCACCCTTGTGGAATTATAAGGATTATGCTGATTATTTAGTGATTAATACGGATAAGGGAAGCGTAAAGAGCAGAATGTATGTCCAGCTGACCAACTCGTATACAAAGCCGGATGGAGATACGCTGGGTTATCTTTATAAGGATTCACAGGGGAATGTCATAGTGTCACAGGCAGCGGCTATCCATGAGATGGGGCATATAATGGGGTTGAAGGATCTATACAATTCCTCACAGAGTTCTCCGGTGTATTACATGTCTGTGATGGCAAAGCATATGTCGCCGGTTCCGCAGTTTCCTTCGGTAAAGGAAAAGGAGGTTCTCGGCTGGGTTGAGGACGGAGACGTTCAGACAATTATAGCCTCAGGTGAGTATAGTCTAAGGGCACTTGGAACTGCAGGACATGGAATTGCAGGATATAAGTTTGATATTCCGGAGAAGGGAAAGACGCTTTATCTGGAATACAGGAATTTTGCGTCAAATGGAAACAAGTATGATTCCCAGTACAAGGAGCTGTATAAAACAAATGGCAAAAGAGTTGACAGTCTGCCGATGAAATCAGGTCTGGTATGCTACCTTATTGATACAGGGACAAAATTTCCGAACAATATGAACTCTTCACCTTCTAAGTGGAATTATCAGGTGCTGGGCAATCAATATTCTACGATGGTTGATGCGGCGGTTGGAGTAGATGAGGAAAAGTGGATTACAGATAATCTTAGTATCATGGTGACGGCGATTGATGGCAATACACTTACTTTTACAATAGAAGGAAATTTTGCGGAGCATATTCACAGTGGTGGACAGGCAACCTGCGTCAGCCGCGCCAGATGCTCAGTCTGTCATCAGGAATATGGTGGATTTGATGATAGTAGACATGAACATACCATGGTTAGAGGTGACAAGGCACCGAGCTGTACAGAAGTTGGATACACGGGAGACACATATTGTACGGATTGCAATAAAATGGTGAGCATTGGCTCAGACATAGACATGATTGCGCATGAATTAGAGCATGTGGAGGCACGGGCAGCTACCGCAGCACAGAAAGGTAATATAGAGTATTACTATTGTAAAGTATGTAGAGAGTGTTTCCTTGACAAAAATGCAGCTGATACTATAAAAATGGATGATACAATAATACCTAAGCTGGCACCTGTAATCATAGCGGGAAATGATGCAGCTATAGATGCTTCCTCGGGCAAGAGTGCTGTATTCAGGTCGAATGCGGCATTTGCCGATTTCATACGTGTTGAACTTGACAGCAAGAAGCTTGTAGAGGACAAGGACTACATTGTAAAGGAAGGAAGTATAATAGTAACACTCATGCCTGAGGTTATCAGCAACCTGTCTGAGGGAAGCCACAAGCTTGCTATAGTGTCTTCAGGTGGAAAAGCAATCGCAAATTTCTCTGTAACGAAACCGCAGCAGCCAAGCAGCGAGGAGCAGTCAAGC
>ENA-ORMR01001549-ORMR01001549.1-human-gut-metagenome-genome-assembly--contig:-NODE-1549-length-17102-cov-5.101719_pt1 | contig 17102 bp, 15 predicted proteins | sample MGYA00242107_ERZ509003 | MGnify/ENA primary metagenome ERZ509003 (study PRJEB26280, sample SAMEA2338699) | human gut metagenome | biome: human gut; feature: human-associated habitat; material: faeces... | reverse complement strand
ACAGCAGCAGCCAGATGACCTCTTCAAACACAAAGCGGTCATTGCGGTAGGCCTCGTCCACGATCTCGTTGATGTTCACACCGCGGTAGATCAGCTTGCCGGGGATGGGGATGACATGCCCCTCCTGGTCCTTTTTGTAGCCGACGACGTCGCAGACGTTGGTCAGGCCTGCCAGCACACCGGTGCCATCCGGATTGCGCAGGCCGCGCTTGACCCCCAGCCGCTCACTGGTCTCCGGGTCGATGTAGTTGTTGGCAATGTACTCTTCGCAGAGTGTCTGCATCGTCTGCGGGTCCAGCGTTGCCACTTCTGCATGTTGATAGTTCATGCGCAGATTCCCCTTTCTGTTTCGAATTTCTTATACCTTTCCCTGCCATCCGCGCTGATGGCACATATCTATCATAGCGCTTTTGTGAAATAAATTCAAGAAGAAGATGAAATCTGCGCTTTTTCTCCGCATGTTCCTGCTACACTGGCCCAAACGAAACTGCCTGTCCGGGAGGGGCTGCTATGAAACGTTCCTTTTTTCTGCTCTGTGCCGTGCTGTTCGTGCTGGGCAGTCTGCTGCCGCTGGCCGGATACCGGCTGGCCAAAACCGTGCTGGGGCCTTCGGCACCGGCGTCGTCCGCCGCGGCCCCGGAACCGGAAACGCCCGATGCTGCCTCTCTGCCGCCCTCCGACCGGGACAGCGAGACCTTCCTCATTGCCGACCAGAGCGATGGCGCGGTCGTGTCGGTGCCCCGCCGGGACTACCTCATCGGGGCCGTGGCGGCGGAAATGCCCATCACCTGGCCGGACGAGGCGCTGAAAGCCCAGGCCATCGCGGCCCACAGCTACGCGCTCTACTGCCGCGACCACGCCTCTGCAGCCAACGGCAGCTGGCTCTCTGCCGACCCGGCGCGGCGGCAGGGCTATCTGACCGATGCCGTTCTCCACAGCTATTGGGGCACGGCCTATGAGGCCAACTACGCCCGGCTCTCGGCTCTGGTGGATTCGGTCCTGACGCAGGTGCTTTACTATGAGGACGCCCCCGCCGGGACCAGCTATTTCGCCATCTCCAACGGGCAGACCGAAGCCAGCGAGAACGTCTGGGGCACCGCCGTCCCCTATCTCATCCCGGTGGACAGCAGCACCGACCAGAACGCCGACAACTACATCTACACCGTCTCGTTCTCTGCCGCGCAGCTGCAGCAGCTCCTGACCGGGCTGGGCCTCGCGCCCGACCTCTCCGCACCGGAGGGCTGGTTCGGGGATGCCGCCCTCACCCCCTCCGGCTACGTGGCCTCCCTGCCCGTCTGCGGCCAGACCGTGACCGGCCCGGCGCTGCGGAAGGCGCTGGGCCTGCGGAGCGCCTGCTTCACGGTGCAGTATCAGAACGGCAGCTTTTTCTTCACCACCAGAGGCTACGGCCACGGGGTCGGGATGAGCCAGTGGGGAGCCAGAGCGCTGGCCGAGCAGGGGCAGACGGCTTCGCAGATCCTCGCCCACTACTTCCCCGGCACCCAGCTGCGGCAGTGAGCCGCGCCGCGCCGACAAAAAACCGCCGTGTGCATCTGATCTGCACCCGGCGGTTTTTCGGTATCTTTTACTGGAACAGACTGTCCAGCCAGCTCAACACGCTGCTCTGAGTCGTCGTCTCCGTCGTGGGGGTCTGTTCCACCACGGTGGTCTCGGTGGCCGTCTCTGCAGCCGTCTCCTCGGCCACGACTGCGGCCTCCAGCTCTTCCAGACCGATGCCGTCGTCGTTGGCATCGGAAGTGATGTACCAGTAGCAGGACGCCCCTGCGATCGAGATGCTGGCGCTGGACAGCGGCACACGGCCCTTAGAAACGCCGTTCGCCGGGTCTGAGCAGTAGAAGACGCCGTTCGTGTAGTCGGTCAGCAGCACCGCGTGGGGCTGGCTGCGGTCATACAGGACGATGCCCTCCGGGTGCTCCTGCAAGATCCGGATGAGGGCTTCGGTCTTGGCCGCCTTGCCGGAAGGAAGGGTGGCATAGCCAACGTGCATCGCATTGTATGTAAAACTGTGGGACAGACCGCCGGCCCACGCCGTGCTCTTGATGCTGTTCTCGGTCACATCGACCCAGCCGTCCAGACCATCGAAGTAAGCGCGGCGGCGCAGCATCATCGCGGCCGAAGCCAGTGTGCAGGTGCCGCCCCGGCTCTGCTTGAAGTAGAACCCGGCGTCAACGTTTAAGTCCACGGCCAGAGCCGCAGGCAGAAGCGTCATCATCAGCGCCAGCGTCATGAGCAGCGCCGACAGTTTTTTCCATGCGTGATGCGGTGCAGTTTCCACGTTGTTCCATCTCCCTTGAATCGCGTCGTTATTCACTGCTGTAAAGTATACCAGTTTGTTACTCTTTTGTAAACAGTCGTTCAGCTTTTTTCTCATATTTTACACGATTTGGTCACAATTCAGGAGCAGATTGCACAAAAGGCACTTTTGTCTGTTGTGGTTTTCGTACAAAAATCTGTTGGTTCTTTCCGTTTTCTTTTTGTGCAGATTATGGTATACTTTCAAGCAGGACCAACGAAACCGAAACTTTGCAGGAGCAGGTAGATATGAAAGCAACCATCGTCATCCCCAACATCAACGGCAAGGGCTGGCTCAGGGACTCCATCGAGTCCATCTATGCCCAGACCGAACAGGATTTTGAACTCATCGTCGTGGACAACGGCTCCACCGACGAAAGTCTGGAGCAGGCCCGCAGCTATTGCACCCGCCCGAACTTCACCCTCATCGAGAACGGCCGCAACACCGGCTTCTCCCATGCGGTCAATCAGGGCATCGCCCGCGCCAAGAGCGAGTTCGTGGTGCTCTTCAACAACGACGCCTTCGCTGAGCCGCAGTGGCTGGCGGAGCTTATCCGCACCGCCGAGACCGACCCCCGGATCTTCGCCGTGCAGAGCCTGATGATCCGCCACTTCGACCGCGAACTGGCCGACGACGCCGGGGATTACGTCACCTGGATGGGCTTTGCCTGCAAGACCGGCGACGGCCGCCGGGCCAGCCGCTACACCAAACAGAAGCGCATCTTCTCGGCCTGCGGCGGCGCGGCCCTCTACCGCAAAAGCATCCTCGACGAGATCGGCGTCTTCGATGAAAACTTTTTTGCCTACTTCGAGGACGTGGACCTCAGCTGGCGCGCCAACAACGCGGGCTATCAAAATGTGCTCTGCCCTGCGGCCAGATGCTACCACATCTGCGGTGCCAGCACCGGCGCGGTGAAGTACAACGCCTTCAAAAGCCAGCAGAGCGGCCGCAACAGCATCCTTCTCCCCCTCAAGAACGAGCCTCTGCTGATGCTCATTCTCAACTTCATTCCGCTGGCGCTGGGCTATCTGCTCAAGTGCTACAAGTTCCACAAACAGGGCTTTGGCGAGGCATGGGACAAGGGGATGCACGAAGCCTTTGCCCTGCTCAAAGAGGGACGGCTCGGCAAGCGCCCCTTCCGCCTGAAAGACCTGCCCAACTACATCCTGATGGAACTGTGGATGATCTGGAACATGGTGCCGTATCTGTGGTATCGGCTGGTCATTGTCCGGTTCGACCTGAAATAATTTTGATACAGCAGCACCCCCGGTACTCGTTCCTGTCAAACGAGTGCCGGGGGTGTTTTGTATCCTTCCAGAGCGCAGTCTCAGCTTTTTGGGGAAAATATTTCAAACCCGTGAAATTCCGAGGGCGGCTCATTCGTATCCAGAATGAAGCGACGAAAACCGGATGCACACCCCGGCAGTGATACACACAATAAGAGAGGTGACAATACTATGAAAAAGACGGTTTCTGTTTGCATGACGGCTGTGATAGTCCTTTCCCTGCTGGCAGGCGGTGCGGTACAGGCATACGCACTTTCGGCAGAGACGGCGGAGCCGGTTTTTGCCGTGGCTGAGGAAAACTGTATTTCCAGCAGTTGGAAGCGTGCTTCCGACCCAGCACTGACCGAGAAAGTCCGCAAAGTGTTCGATCAGGCCTTTGATGGTCTGGAGGGCGTTTCCTATACACCTGTAGCCCTGCTGGCAAGCCGCACCACCGGCTTCGGTACCCAGTATCGCATTCTGTGCAAGGCGACTGTCGTCGTACCGGGCGCACAGGAAGAGTATGTGGTGGTCACGCTGCAGCACAGCTGGCTGAGCAAAGCAGAAATTCTGGACATCGGCGATCCACTGTGCCTGACAAATCTGGACTATGAAGAAGGCGCTGTGGGCACCTGGCAGGAAGCGGAGTCCCCCGCCATGACAGAGGAAGCCACGGCAGCGTTCAACAAGGCCACCGAGGGCTTTGTGGGCGTGGACTATGTGCCGGTGGCTCTGTTGAGCACCCAGACCGTGGCAGGCACGAACTACCGCATCCTGTGCGAAGCAACCACGGTTTATCCGGGTGCTGAGATGCACTATGCCGTCGTGAACGTGTATGAAAGTCTGGAAGGCAATGCCAACATCATCAGCGTGACCGATGGATATGTGAGCTAAGGGAGAGTTTTTGATTCAGAAGATTCTTCGCTGCACCTTGGGTATATTCAGCGGAAACATTTATTTTGATATTGCAAACAAGCCAGACCGGTGGGTCTGGCTTGTTTGCTGTTCCACGGAGTGGGCGTGGAGGAAAAGTGCTCCTGCGTTTCCAGCAGCTCGCCGATGGTATCGCACGCCGGAGGTGGCACGGCTGGGGTCCAGCTGGTGGGCGATCTTGGCTGTGAGCCTTTTTATTTGACTCGTCCCTTTCTCTGTTGTCACTCTGCCTGTATCTCTTCCACCAGCGGCAGATAGTCGGCACAGTATTTCCGGTACAGCGGCTGTACAAGTTGCCGGAAACTCTGCATTTCTTCTTCGGACAGCGGCAGTTCCCGGCATCCGCCAGCCAATGCCGCTTTTCGGGCAGCTGTTTCCTCCTGTGCCCAGAGCTGGCGCTCGTACTGCGCCGATGCCCGGGCGCACGCTTGCAGGGTCTGCCGGTATTCCTCCGGCAGTGCATCCCATGTGCGGCCGGAAGCCAGCTGCACCTCCGGTACGCGGCTGTGCTCATCGGCCATGTAGTACCGTGCCACCTTGTAGTGCTCCATGGAATAGTAGGCCGGCCAGTTGTTTTCGGCGGCATCGATCTGCCCGGTCTCAAGCGCCGAGTAGACGTCGCTGTACGCCGTGGTCTCCGGCACTGCACCCAGCAGGCGGATCATGTCGATCACGATCTGCGAATCCTGCACGCGGATGGTCTTGCCCTGTAAATCGTTCAGGCTGCGCACCGGCTGACGGGCATAAAACGAGCGGGCACCCGCGTCGTACCAGCTCAGGCCTACCCGTCCCTGTGCGGTAAAGTCCTGCAAAAACTCAGCCCCGATGCTGCCATCCAGCACACGCCACATGTGGTCGGCATCCCGGTAGAGATACGGCAGCAGCAGCACGTTGAGCCGGGGCAGATCGTCGGTGACCACCGAGAGTGACACACGGGCAAAATCTACGCCGCCAATGGCAAGCTGCTCCCACACTTGCTGCTCTGAGCCGTACTCGCCGTTCGCCTTGACCTGAATGACCACCTTGCCCCCGGTCTGCTGCTGCACAAGGTCGGCAAAATACTGCGCGCCCTGCGTAGTGGGGTACCCGGCGGGCTGGTTGTCGGCATAGGTCAGCACATAGTCCGGTGTGGTCTGCAGCTTTGCGGCACAGCCTGCCAGCTGCAAAGCCGCAAAGCCCAGCCCGGCTAAAAAAGTCCGTCTGCGCATGGTGTCTCCCTCCCTTTGCAGATAGTATAGCGCACAAGACTGCCTTTGTGCAAGAGACAGGAAAAGGCAGTACCCGCCGCAAAGCAGATACCGCCTTTTTTAGGAGAAGAAGGGAATGTCTCCGTTACATCAGGCCCATTGCCTGCGGCAGTGCGGTAGACACTGCCGGGATAAAGGTGACCAGCAGCAGGCCACCGATGATGGCCACATAGTACATCAGCATGTACGGCATGACCTTGGAAAGCGAGGTGCGGCCCACCTTGATGCCCACGAACAGTGCGTTGCCCACAGGCGGGGTGATGTTGCCGATGCACAGGTTATACACGAGGATCAGACCGAACTGGATGGTGCTCATGCCAAAGCTCTGGCAGATGGGCAGGAACAGCGGGGTGAAGATGAGGATGGCCGGGGTCACATCCATAAAGGTGCCGGACACCAGCAGGATCACGTTCATGATGAGCAGGATGATGTACTTATTGCTGGTCAGGCTCAGCAGGGCTGCTGCCACGGCATCCGGGATCTGCAAAAAGGCCATGACCCAGCCCAGAATGTTGGAAACACCCACAAGGAACACCACCATGCCGGACATCTTGGCAGAGTCCACGATGATCTTCCACAGGCTCTTCAGGTTGATGGAGCGGTAGCAGAAAGCAAGGATCAGCGCATAGACAACGGCAATGGCAGAGCCTTCGGTGGCAGAGAACACACCGCCGATGATGCCGCCGATGACCACGATGATCAGGGACAGGGAAGGCAGAGCGCGCAGGGTGCATACGCCGAGGTTTTTCCAGTCAAATTTGCCGGGGGTGCCTTTATAGCCCAGCTTGACCGCCAGCAGCACGCCCACCACGCAGCAGCACAGCGCCCAGATGATGCCGGGAATGTAACCAGCCATGAACAGCGCAGCCACAGAGGTGCCGCCGGATGCCAGCGAGTAGGTAATCAAGGCGTTGGACGGCGGGATCAGCAAACCGGAGCAGGAGGAAGCGGCGTTGGTGGCAGCGGTCACGGCGGGGTCGTAGCCCTGCTCGTCGGCACCGTCGCGGATCATGGAGCCAACAGCAGCCGCAGCAGCGGATGCAGAGCCGGAGATGGCACCGAACAGGGCGTTGGTGCCGATGTTGGTCACCAGCAGTGCGCCGGGCATCTTGCCCAGAATGGCCATGACGAAATCCACCAGACGCTTGGCGATGCCGCCCTGATTCATGATGTTGCCGGCCAGAATAAAGAACGGGATGGCGGTCAGGCTGAACTTGCTCATGCCCACAAAGGTGCGCTGGGCAGCGGTCAGCACGGCAACATTCAGATCAATGGAAGAAAGAATGGCAGTCAGGGAAGAGACTGCAATGGCGTACGAGATGGGTACGCCGAGGAACAGCAGCACCAGCAGCACTGCCAGAATTACGAGTAACGCTTGAATTGCCACAGCTTAGTCCTCCTTATTTTCCTTGTCGGCATCGGCAGCCATTTCGGCTTCCACCTTTGCAAAGTCTGCATCCTCCGGGGTATCCAGACAGATGGAGCCGTTTGCAATGCCGATAATGTTCAGCACGGAATACACCAGAATGATCACGCCGCAGATGGGCATGACCCAGTAGAACACGCCCACGGCAACGCCCAGCGAGGAGGTCTGCTGTCCCATAGCCAGCTGGGACACCTGAAAACCGCCGAACACCAGAATGGTCGCAGAGAAGATGAAGGCGATGACCTCAGCAAAGATGTGGAACGCCTTGCGCATGGTGGGGTTGAACCGGTCCACCAGCACGGGAATGTTCATGTGGCCGCGCTCGCCGGAGACGATGGTGGCACCCAGCATGGTGCTCCAGCCGAACAGATAACCCACCAGTTCCTCCGACCATGTGGAGGGAGAGTTGAAGATATAACGTACGATGACCTGATAGGTGGTCAGCACCACCATGACCGTCATGCTCAGACCTGCCAGCAGGTTGAGCACCTTGTTCAGGGTATTTCTCAGTTTTTCCATGATGCTCCTCCTCAGTCCGCAGTGTGGGCAGCGTTGTGCTGCTGGATCAGGTCATAAATGGGCTGCAATTCCGGGTTTGCTGCCAGCACGGAATCGTGCAGGGGGGCCATAGCCTCCTGAAACGGTGCAGTGTCCGGGTAAATAAAGTTGACGTGCTGCTCATTCTCGGCCTTATCTTTCGCCTCAGCCACAGCATCCTCCCAGGCGTCCTGCTCAGTGCGCTTCACGATCTGGAAGCCCTCTTCAAAGATCGCGCGCTCCTCGTCGCTGAGCTCGTTCAGGAAGGCGTAGTTTGCCACCAGCAGATCCGGCACCATCTGGTGCATATCGTAGGAGTAATACTTGCAGATATCGCCGTGACCGTTATCGGTCAGAGCCAGCTCGTTGTTTTCGGCACCGTCCAGAATACCGGCCTGCAGTGCGGTGTACACATCGCCGAAGCCCATGGGCGTAGCCGTGCCGCCCAGCAGACGCATCATTTCCACGTTGGTGGGCGACTGCTGTACGCGGATCTTCAGACCCTTCAGGTCGGAGGGCTGGTTGATGGGGGTCTTGATGGTGTAGAAGTTGCGGGTGCCGGCATCCAGCCATGCCACCGTTTCCAGACCGGCCTTGGAAGTGGTCTTGAAAATGGGGTCTGTCACCTCGGGGTCGTCCATCGCCTCGTGGTAGGCTTCTACGCTGGAGAACAGGTAAGGCAGGTTGAAGATCTGGTATTTGGCACTGAAGGTCTCCATGATGGCAGTGGATGCCACCACAAAGTCGATGGCACCGGTCTGGGTCAGCTGCACCATTTCGGTCTGGGAGCCCAGCAACTCGCTGGGGTACACCTCCACACGGTACTTGTCGCCCAGCTTCTCGTTGATGTAGTTGGCAAAGGCTTCCAGTCCCAGATGATCCGGGTGGGTCTGGGACTGCACATGGCCGATGCGCACGATCTTGCGGTCGTCACCGGAGCCGGCACCGCAGCCGGTAAGCATCATGCTGCTGGTCAGTGCCGCTGCGCCCATCAGCGACAGAAACGTTCTTCTCTTCATGAATGGCATCCTCTCTTTTCGCGTTCTTTCTATGATTATATTTTAACAACTCGTTCATTTTTGCGAAACCGGATTATTTTGTGAAACGCAGTACGATTTTGTCTTTGTTGTATCCAAGTACAATTTTTGTGTTTTTTGGACGAAAAAAACTGGCAAAAACAAAAAAGCACTCGTTCCTCTCCTGTTCACAGGCAGGAAAGAACGAGCGCTTCTTTTGGATCCGATTTATCCTTGTGCCGCTTTTTCCGCTGCGGCTACGCGGTATTCCGAAGGGGTCTGGCCGGTCAGGCGCTTGAACACCCTTGTAAAATAGTTGGCGTCGCTGTAACCCACAGCAGCGCCGATATCCTTCAGGCTCAGGCGCGGGTCCAAAATCAGCTGGCGCGCCTTGTTCACCCGGTATTCGTTCAGGTAGGCCGAAAAGTTTACCTTAAAGCACTGCTTGAACAGCTTGCAGAAGTAGGCGTCCGAGTAGCGCAGCGCAGCGGCGGCATCCTGCATGGAGATATCCTCCCGATAGTGAGCGTCGATGAAGCGGCTGATCTCGGCACGGATGATGGCGGTACGCATATCCTCGTCCTCTTCCCGGCGGAGGGGCTCTGCAGGCGCAGGGGGCTGTGCCGGGCGGGCAGGCAGCGGCACCGACACCTGCCGGATGGCATCCTCCACCGCGAATACCAGTTCCTGCTCGTTGTAAGGCTTGAGCAGATAGTCCATCGCCCGTACAGAGATCGCCTGCCGTGCATAGTCGAACTTATCAAAGCCGGTCAGGAACAGGATGGCACAATTTCTGTCTGTTTCTCGGATCTTGCGCGCCACCTCCAGCCCGGTGAGACCCGGCATTTCAATATCCAGCACAGCCACCTGCGGCGCTTCGCGGGCAAAAATTTCCAGAGCCTCTCTGCCGTTTTTGGCTTCATACAGGCAGATCAGATCTCCCAGATACTTCTGCAAAGTCCGGCACAGCACCTTGCGCTCGATCAATTCATCCTCTGCCACCAGCAATTTGCACTTCACGAGAGCGTCTCCTCCTTTTCTTCCGGCTGCTGCGTCTGCGGGAGCTCAAACCGCACCACAGTACCGCAGTCTGCGCGGCTGTATATCTGCATTTTTCCGCCCGGATACAGCATCCCGATGCGGCGGGAAATATTGCCAAGGCCAATGCTGCGGCCGGTCTGCTCGCTCTGGGCAATTTTTGCCTGCACGGCGTCCAGCTCCTCTGGGGCCATCCCCTTGCCGTTGTCCGCGACCGTGAGCACCAGCACCTTGCCCTGCATCCATGCCCGCAGCAGGATGCGTCCGCCTTCCTCGCAGGACTTGAGCCCGTGCGAGTAAGCATTTTCCACCACCGGCTGCAGCATAAAGGACGGCACCAAAACCGCCGCAGGCTGCACCTGAATGCTTTTTTCTACGGTAATGCGTCCGTCGAACCGCATTTGCTGCAGATAAATGTAGTCCTCCAGCCCGTCCAGTTCCTCCTCCAGCGTGATCTGCTGGCGCTTGGTGCGCAGGTTGTGCCGGAACAAACTGCCCAAATGCACGATCATCTGGTCGGTGGTGGAAGCATCCTCCAGCCGCGCCATGCAGGAGATCATGTTCAGGGTGTTGAACAGAAAATGCGGATTCACCTGACTTTTAAGCACCTCCAGCCGGGTGTGCTCCAGATCCTTTTCCAGTGCAAGGTTCCGCACCTCTTCCCGGTGCAAGGCCTGCTGGGTGGTCAGCTGCTGCGCCATGGCGTGCTTCATCTGGTTAAAGGTTCCCGTCAGCCGCCCCACTTCGTCGTTGCTTTTCACCGGAAGATCCGGGCTTGAAAGATCCCCCTCGGCAATGCTGCGGGAGGCCTGCGCCAACCGCAGCAGCGGACGCACCACCGCGCGGCTCAGCACCCGGATGAGCAGCAGCATCAGCGCGGCTGCCGTCAGGAACAGCCCCAGATACAGCCACGGCAGATGCCGGATGTGAGCCGCCGTGCTGCTGTAAAGGGCGTTTTCCTGTTCCAGCGTGGCCTGCGTCAGCCGCAGCGCATACTCGGCAAGGTAGTCTTGCAGCGCCATCACATGGTACATCTGTTCAATGTAGGTATCTGCCGATGGGGAAAGCTGCAAAAAGGCATCCCGCTCCTGCCGATAGCCCGCATACCCTTGCAAAAGGTTCCATGTACGGGCATAGCGCTCTTCACCGATGCGGACGTAATCGAAGGGCAGGGCCGCAAGGCTCTGCTCGGAAGCGGTGCAGGCGGCGGTATAGGCCTGTTCCGTTTCAGAAGTAGGCTGACGCACATAGTGTGCAAAGGCCTGTGCTTCGTCCTTGAGGGCGTTCTGCACCGTGTAGCAGACGGCGTTGTCGGCCAGCAGCATATCAAAGGAGCGTACCGTCCACTGACCTGCCATGGTAGCAATGCCAGTGGAAAGCATGGTGACCAGCAAAATCGCGGCAAGCCATGCCGTGACCTTGCGGCGCAGGGATATACCGCCCTGCGCGGTTTTGTTCCGTGCCATACGCTTTCCCTCCTGTCCTTGCAGCATCCGGCCTTTTTTATAAGTATAATAATCTTCCGGGGAAAGTGCAACTGCAAAAAAAAACACCGGTTTTCGCAAGGGAGCCGGTGCTTGCAGGCAATGTGCCAGGCTGTCAACGGGTCAACAGCTCAAAGTGATTCCGCTTGGTGACCAGCAGCCCTTCCTTTTGCAGCTTGGAAAGTTCTGCCGACATGGCGGCGCGTTCCACGAGGAGACAAAAGTGTGAAAATGAGCCGGATGCGGGGGATAAAAAAGAAAAGCAGCCCAAAACCTTTCGATTTCGAGCTGCTTGCAATGCCGGTGGTGGGGGTCTCCCGCGCACTGAGCAACAGCCCGCAGGGCTGATTGCTCCCCTGCTGTGCAGGGTCGTGCTGTTCGACCCGCTCACACGCCGCAGATAAAAAGGAAGCCCCCCAGACAAGCTGGAGGGCTTCCTTTTTATGCCGGTGGTGGGGGTCGAACCCACACGTGTTATTAGCACAAGGGATTTTGAGTTTTTATCCTCATCTTCCATCTGGTGTCATCCAGTGATATCTAGTGATATCTGGTTCCCACTGTGCAAAGGCAAAATTCACGCCTCAACGAACAATAATTTGAAATATCCACGATTTTTCGATGCGTTTTTCCTCTACTCTGTTTTTTCGGTTTGGACCGCCCAAATGGAAATTGGAGGGATGTTCAGGAGGGATGCAGGGCAAAACGCTCCTCTGCTTAGGCACAAAACGAAAGGAAAGTCAAGGATAATGAATCAAAATCAAGCAAAAGAGTATTATAAAAAATTATTTGTGAACTATCCTGATGTGCTGTCTGTCGAAGAAGCAACAACTTTACTCGGTTTCAAAAGCCAGACTGCCATCATCAGAAGAATCCATCAACATAGAATTCGCTGCCTGAAAGTCGGACGATCTTTCATGATTCCGAAAGAATATCTCATCGACTATCTTTTGGATAGCTAAATTATACAGCCATTATATTACATAGCGCACCACTTTTCAATAAGAAAAGAGTGCGCTTTTTATTTTCAAACGAAAGGCGGTTGATTTTTTGAACACAAGCTGGAGCAAAACGTTGAAAAAGCCACATGACCCTTGACTACTTTTACGGACAAGCCGGAGAACTGTTTTCATTCCACCGCATTCCCAAGGCTCTTTTTCAGGAGCCACGGTTCCAGAGTCTGTCCACCGATGCAAAAACCCTGTACGGCATCCTGCTGGACCGCATGAGCCTGTCTGTGAAAAACGGCTGGCTGGACGAGCAGAACCGGGTGTTCATCATCTTCACGATAGAGGATGTCAAGAGGGCGTTGTGTTGCGCAGACAACAAAGCGACCAAGCTGCTCCGGGAACTCGAAAAGTTTGGTCTGATTGAACGAAAACGCAGAGGTCTGGGAAAGCCAAGTTTGGTGTATGTGAAGAACTTTTCGGCAGAATCGTCAAAATCAATATTCCAGAATCGTGATTTTCACGATTCTGGAGGCTTCAAAAACGCAAGTCAAGACCCTTCAAAATCACGATGTAATAAGACTAAAGAGAATGATACTGAAATGAGTGAGACTGATCCATTCAATTCTGAAGAAGCGGATGGGATGAGCAAACGCACCCAACTGGAAGAATATTTTTCTCAGTCTTTGGAGATAGACCTTTTGCTCCGGCTCTGCCCGGATGACAAGGACATTATCTACCAGATCGTAGACTTGCTGGTGGACACCTGCGCTACCAACCGTAAGCTGCTGCACATTGCTGGGGACGATAAGCCCGCCGAGGTGGTATGCAGTCGGTTTATGAAGTTGAACGCCGACCACATCCGCTTTGTGCTGAAGTGCTTTGCAGAGAACAGCAGCCCGATCCGTAACATGAAACAATATCTGCTCGCTTCTCTGTACAACGCGCCCACCACCATGCAGCTTTCCTACCAGAACCAAACCAACCACGACTTAGCGAATCGGAGGTGATGAAAATTTCAAAGAAAGCAACCACGATAGCCATCGTCAACCAGAAAGGCGGCACCGGCAAGACCACCACCTGTGAAAATCTGGGCATCGGGCTGGCGATGGAGGGCAAAAAAGTTCTGCTGGTGGACACTGACCCGCAGGGCAGTCTTACCATCAGCATGGGCTGGCAGCAGCCGGACGAGCTGCCTGCCACATTGTCTACTCTGATGCAGAAAGCCATGAACGACCAGCCTATCCAACCCGGTGAGGGCATCCTGCACCATGCAGAGGGCGTAGACCTCATCCCTGCCAACATCGAATTGGCAGGATTGGAGGTGGCTCTGGTAAACAGCATGAACCGGGAAAAGATGCTCAAACAGGTGTTGGACGGAGCAAAACGGGAGTACGATTATATCCTGCTGGACTGTACTCCCTCCCTTGGTATGCTCACCATCAATGCACTGGCGGCGGCAGACACTGCTTTGATACCCGTACAGGCTCAATATCTTTCTGCCAAAGGTCTGGAGCAGCTTTTGCAGACAATCTGTAAGGTACACCGGCAGAAAATCAATCCGAAGCTGAAAATCGAGGGCATCCTGCTCACCATGACGGACAGCCGCACCAACTATGGAAAGCAGATCGACACTTTGATTCGTCAGGCATACGGTAGTAAAATCAAGGTGTTCGACCAGACCATTCCCCGGTCTGTTCGTGCTGCTGAAACCAGTGCCGCCGGCAAGAGCATTTTCCAGTATGACCCCAAGAGCAAGGTGGCAGAAGCCTATCAATCTCTTGCGAAGACTAACTATTAAAAGTCAAGCCCTAAAATGAAAAAATCCGCCAACCATCCGCTGCCCATGACAAACATCATTCAAATGCTGGCCTTGGAGTAGCGAGGGTGACGGAGAGAACAGCAAAGCAAGCCCAGCCAACCCTCGCAAAAACAGAATAGCATTTGAATGCTTCGGTTTGTCAAGGGTTCGCTGCGCCAGCTAAGTTGTTCTTAGGTTTAACTCAGGCTCTGGAGAAAATCAAGTGACGGCAAGATATGCTTTACCGGACTTCTGCAAAGCGTAAATCAGTCGTACGAGTTTCTTTGTGGCATGAGATAGGGCAACATTGTAGTGCTTGCCTTCAGCTTGCTTTTTGGTAAGGTATTCAGTAAAAACGGGATTCCAGTAACAGACGTATTTGGTTGCAGTGTAAAGAGCGTATCGAAGATAACGAGAGCCACGCTTTTCCATGTGTGCATAGCAGTTTGTGAGTTTTCCTGACTGGTATGTGGAGGGAGAACATCCAGCATAAGCCAAAACTTTGTCAGGAGAGTTAAAATTCGAAAAATCCCCTACCTCTGCAAGAATCATCGCAGCAGAATGAAATCCCATTCCGGGAATCGAAAGGATCGGCGGTTTCAATTCATCCATGATTTTCCGAATGGCATCTTCAATTTCATTGATTTCGGAGGTAAGTTCTTGAATGAGCTTAATGGTGTGCTTTAATTCCAAAGACTTAGCAGGCATAACAGAACCAATGGATGTTCTGGCTGCATCTCGGATATGAGTAGCTTTATCTTTTCGGTAATGGCCTCTGGATGTTTTCACGAGAATATTAGCTAATCTGGTCAGATGAGCTTCTGAAATCTGCTTTGCACCGGGATACTCACTGAGAAGTGCGTAGATTGAAGTGCCGTGGATAGACGAAACAAGCTGTTCCAATTCCGGAAACAGGATTGTAACCAATCTGGACACCGACTGCTTTAGTTTAGCGCGTTCCTGAACTTTATCAAATCGGTATCTCGTGAGTGACTTTAGTTCTTCGTTGTGATATGCTGTATCTGTGTAGGACTTGAGGTCTACATCGGACAACAGCATAGTTGCAATCGTTTTTGCATCCACACGATCGGTTTTAGTTTTGCGAAGACTGAGGCTCTTTCGATACAGGTTGGTATGCAAGGGATTCATGACATAGACGGGCAGATCATTGTCAAGAAGAAACCCAAGGATGTTGTAGCTATAATGTCCGGTAGCCTCAAGCCCTACTTTTATTTTGTCTGATTTTTGAGAACAGTCTTGGATTGTTTGTAGCAGACTTTTGAAACCATCCATGTTGTTGGGAATGGTAAAGCAATCGACAAGGGTCGTTCCTTCCGAATCGAGAATGCAACAGTCATGCTTATCTTTGGCAACATCAATTCCGACACAGACCATTTTATACCTCCGTTATATTATTCAATGCTGCTTAGGACCACAGACTTCTTTGCTCTTGTAACCTCGTTCTAAATAAACCGTCTGGCGGTATCTAACTGATTAACATTTCAACAAAGAAGCTGTGGTTGGAGCCTTCGTCAAACCGTCTTTGCGGTAGGAGGTGTTCACCAATCCACAGCATCCCATACAGTGTAGCATACCGCTGGAGAGCGGTCTATAAATACTACTCTTTTATAATACGAGGAGGTGTTGGTGGATGCCGAAAAGCGGCTTAAACGTAGCACTGAAAGGTCTCGATGATATTTTTTCGACCGAAGAGTCCCGGCAGGAAGAACAGCGGGAGCAGGTACAACAGATTCCCGTCAGCGAACTTTTCCCGTTCAAAAACCACCCGTTCAAAGTTCTGGACGATGATTCCATGACCCGGACGGTGGAAAGCATTTCGCAGTTCGGTGTGCTTGCGCCGCTGATTGCCCGCCCCAGACCAGAGGGCGGCTATGAGATCATCTCCGGGCATCGCCGCCAGTATGCGGCGAAACTTGCCGGGCTGGATACCCTGCCGGTTATCGTGCGGCAGATGTCGGACGATGCTGCTGTGATATTGATGGTGGACAGCAATCTCCAACGTGAACACATCCTGCCCAGTGAGAGGGCTTTTGCCTACAAAATGAAGCTGGACGCAATAAAAAATCAAGGTGCTAGGTCGGATTTAACTTCTACGCAAGTTGCGCAGAAGTTGTCCGTCGAAAAAGTTGGCGATGATGCTGGGGTAAGTAAAGATACTATTCGCCGTTTCATCCGCTTGACCAACCTTGTCCCGGAACTGCTGGACATGGTAGACGAAAAGAAGATCTCCTTCAATCCCGCTGTGGAACTGTCCTATCTGGACGAAAGCCAACAGCGGGCTTTTTTAGAAGCCATGGATGGTACCCAAAATGCCCCATCTGTATCGCAGGCTCAGCAACTAAAGAAGATGGCGCAGTGTGGTGAGTTCACCTATGAAAAGGCGTTTGATATTTTGGGGCAGGAAAAGAAGAGTGAGCAGGACACCGTAACTATCAAAAACGACATCCTGCGAAAATACTTTCCACGCAGCTATACGCCTCGGCAAATGGAAGAAAAAATCATTCAGCTTTTGGATGCATGGCAGAAAAAGCAGCAACGCAGCAACGAACGCTGACCCGTAACGCAAGACCCGATGGGGGTCTTTTTTGTTTGCAAAAATTTGGAGGTAACGCCTATGAACAATACGATTCCTTTTCACTCCGCAACTCACGCTCCGCAGATCACGGTGGACGTGAACATCCTGACCATGCTGAAACAGGCGGCATCCTGTTTGAGCGAAATGGCAAGCGAGAATGTCTACCTTGCCGCCATCGGCCCGGACATGGAACTGACCATTATCATGGAGGAGAATGCCCCTTCCGTTCTGCCCTGTTTCGATGAGGGCGACGCCCTGATTGCCGTGAAGGGTGCGCCGCTGTTTATCAGCTACAATCCGGCGCAGGTTCTCAAGCTGGCAGGCAAACGGTATCTGACCGACCCGGTCATCTTCTACCGCACCGATGGGCACAGTACCATCGTGTCCCTGACAGTGGAGGACATTTATCGCTTTCAGACCTATCTGGAAAGCCACAGCATCACCCTGATGGCAGATGACCAGAAGCTGCCCTGTATCTGCATGGAGTGAGGTGTGCCATGC
>ENA-ORMR01001547-ORMR01001547.1-human-gut-metagenome-genome-assembly--contig:-NODE-1547-length-17106-cov-4.281157_pt1 | contig 17106 bp, 18 predicted proteins | sample MGYA00242107_ERZ509003 | MGnify/ENA primary metagenome ERZ509003 (study PRJEB26280, sample SAMEA2338699) | human gut metagenome | biome: human gut; feature: human-associated habitat; material: faeces... | reverse complement strand
GTGGCGCGAGCCGCGGCAGCCCCGCGCCGCGTCATATTCAAGCGTGGAATAGGCGTACGCGGCCTCTGCCGCGGCGTTCGCCGCGCGCTCGCTCAGGCAGGCGCGGCCGAGGTTTGTGTGCAGCGTCACGCCCGTTGCGTTGATGACTGTACGCAGCGACGGCATCTGCTTCTCTTCCGCCCGCGCCAGAATGCGCGCGCACAGCTCGTCCGTCTCCGGCAGCGAGGAGCGCCCGCCGCGCACCTCGCCTCGCAGCGCGTCCAGCTCCTCGCGCACGCTCTCGCGCAGCAAGGCCGGCGACAGTGCCGACGCCTTGAGCTCTCCCCGATCGAGCAGCTCGTCCATCCGTGGGATAGAACGGAACAGATTTTCTTCCACGCTTTCCCCTCCTCATGCCCGACATACCATGCATCGGGCTCCAGTTCTCCAGTTTGACTTTACCCTATCAGAAAGGCCACCGCCCGTCAAGAAAAACGCGCAAAAAAGCGGTTCCTCCACATGGAAGAACCGCTTTTTCTCTTCTTTATTCCGCCGCACGGATCGCCTTGTTTTCCTGTCGCCCCTTGAGCAGAACCGGCACATCCATCAGCGCGAACACCGCCGCGAGCAGCACGGGGAAGCCGATCCAGTGATAACCGAAACGGTCGCGGAACCACACAAGCGGGTTGCCGTCCGGCGCGTACATCAGAAACATGAAATTCGTATCGAGCAGCAGGTTGACGCAATAAATCGGCACCGCCATCGCAAGCAGCATCAAGAAGCATTTGCCCATGTACTTGACACTCGGCCGGATCTCACCGCCCGAAAACAGCATGATGGGATAGGCCGCAAGCAGAATGTGCACGCTCGTCGAATGCCAGAACATGAAGTTCGCCGCCGGAAGCGACGTCCACGTCGGAAACAACAGCGCCGCCGTCGCCGCGGGGATACAGATAAAGTAGAGGAAGTTATTAAGCAGCCTGTTCGGTTTCCACGCGTGCAGCGCAATGAGAAAAATGTTGATCGAGCACAGGTGCAGCGGGAGATACTCCCAGTTGAAATTCCCGCCGATCTGCAAACCGATCTGCTTGAACGCCTCGTCCGCAAGCAGGAGAACGGCGAAGAGCTTTCGCAGCTGCGCCCGCTTCTTCTCGTCCGCCGCCTTGTAGCGCTTGCAGCTCAGCGCGGCAAAGGCAATATACAGCGCAAGCGTCACCAAATGCCGCGCGCCGAAGAGCGAAAAGCCAAAGCCCTCGCCAATTGTATCCACCGTATCCCAAAAGCACTCCACTTGATCAAGCCTCCCGCTATCTTTTTCTTCGCAAACAGCATATCATACGGCGGCCGAAATGCACCTGAAAAATTTTTTAAGATTTCAATATTCCATTCTCAGGCCCAGCATTTCCCCGCTGCTGCCGCCGCGGTACTCGCCGTTTTCGATCACGCGCTCGCCGAGCACAAACACCTCGTCAAAGCCCGACGCGCAGACTCTCGGTGCGAGGTAAGTTCCTCTCTCGCGGATCTTCTCGGGGGCAAAAAGCAACAGATCCGCGTCCGCGCCCACTTCGATCTTTCCCTTTCCCGCAAAGGAGAACCGCTCCGCTGCCTGAAGCGTCACCTTATGCACCGCCTGCTCGAGCGTGAGTACCTTTTCCCGCACGACGTAGGTTTCGATAAGCCGCGCGAATGTTCCGTACACGCGCGGATGTACCTGCCCGGCGCCGGGGTAGGTCGCGTCCGAAATGACACCCGAAAATGGTGCGCGCAAAATAGCCTTGAGATCTTCTTCGTCCGAGATGTAGTCGATCATCCCCGTATTGCACTGTTCCGCCGCCAGCAGGTCAAAGAGCGTATCGAACGGGTCTTTTTGAAGCGTCTGCGCGATCTCGGCGACGGATTTTCCCTCAAAGCGGCGATATTCGTCCGTTCGAAGCCCGATGGCGATGACATTTTCAAATCCGACAAGCAGCGTGATGTTTTCAAAATCGCTGCCCGTTTCCATCCGCGCGCGCATCTCTTCACGCGCGGCGCGATCACGCAGGCGCTTCGTCAGCGTCTCTGTCCCACCCGCCTGAAACTCCGGCGGCAGCACGTGGATGAGCTGCGTTGAGCCGGCGGTGTAGGGATAGGCGTCGCACATCACGTCAAGCCCTTCCTCCCGTGCCCGGGCAATGAGCAAAAGCATCTCCGGTACAGCCTTGCGTGCGTTTCGCCCGCCGATGGCCTTGAGATGGCTCACCTCCAGCGGCGTTTGCAGCGCGCGGGCGACCTCGATCATCTCACGCAGCGCGTCCACCACGCCGTCGCCCTCCTGACGCATGTGCACGCAGATGGGCACGCCGCTTTGATACAGCGGCGCAAGCGCGCGGATGAGTCCGTCGGTCGAATAGAAGATCTCCGGCGCGTAGCCAAGGCCGAGCGATACGCCGCACGCGCCGTCGGCGAGCGCCTTTTCCATGTGATAGTGCATCTCTCTCATTTCAAGCGGCGATAACTCGTCCGCTTCAAAGCCCGCGGCAAGTGTGCGCAGTGTTCCCATGCCGGCAAGCTGCGCGCAGGAGAGCGGCCGCGGCTCTGCGCCGCCTTGAAATAGGAAGCGAGTGAATCAAAGCGCAGCTCCGGCGTGATCTCCCCCGTGATGGGCGCGAGATAGCGCGCGCAGGCGGGCGCATACTTTCCCGCAAGCGGCGCGAGCGACATGCCGCAGTTGCCGTTCACGATCGTCGTCAGCCCCTGGCAAAGCTCCGCTCGCCCGAAATCCTTGCGGAACACCGCCGCGTCGGCATGGCGGTGCATATCGATAAATCCCGGTGTCAGGCAGCGGCCTGCGGCCTCGATCGTCGAAAACGCCTGCGCGTCCGGCAAATTCCCAACCGCTGCGATCATGCCGTCTAAAATGCCGACGTCCGCCGTGAACGCCGCCTTCCCCGTACCGTCAATGATCTTCGCACCGCGGATCAGCGTATCCAGCATGCTTATCCCTCCTTTTTTTGCAGTCTACCACACCGCGCAGCCGCTTGGCAAGGTCATTTCCCCTTGCAATCCGCCCCGGCGCAGAGTATACTGGAAAAAACGCAAAAAGGAGCCCTTCCATGAACAAAAAGAACCGCATTCACGACTGGCGCAAGCTCAAGTGGCCGTTTACCGTCACATTTCTATACTATTCCCTTCTCTCGCTTTACACCGGCACCGCCGAGCAGAGCGAGGACGGCTTTCTCACCATGTTCCTCACGGTTTTGATCGTGGACGCGGTCGCATATCTTTCCTACTGCTATTTTCTCTGCAAGAAAGAGGAAGACATGTCAAAGCTCTGGTTCGTCTTTATCCTCGCCTTTGTTCTTGTATCCACGCCGCAGCTCTCCATCCTCTGGCAGATGATGACGGCGCACGTTCTCGGCACATGACCGTCTCAATTTCACATGGTTTTCCCAGCGCTCTTTCCGCATGGAAGGGGCGCTTTTTTTGTGCTCCCTGACATTTTTGCCCGGCTGTCAGAAAATCGGATAAGCCACTGCGTTTGCCCATAGTTTTCGACAATTTCCTTTGTTACTTTTTAAGATAAAGATGGGGCTTTCCCGTCCGGGTGGCCGGCAAAAAGTTAACAGCTTATGCATTGAAACCGCCCCGCCTTTTTGCTATGCTGTTTTTATCAGGCCGCGTCTTTTTCACGCGGTCTGTAAAATGCTAAACAAAGGAGCTGAAGACATGCCGATCCGTCCGCTTGTCGATCGCACTTATCTCGAGCAGGTGCTGCTCTCGCGTCTCTCCCGCGGCGAGGTACAGCAGTGGGTTCAGAAATACTTCCAGCCGTATCGTGAGCTGATGAGCTACTATCGCTGCGCGATCATGGAAGTGGAAACGAAGTTCAATGTGCTCAATGAAGAGCTTTCCCTGCAATACGACCGCAACCCCATCGAAACGATCAAAACACGTCTCAAGTCACCGGAGAGCATCATGGAAAAACTCTCCCGCCGCGGCTATCCCATGACTGTGGAGAGCATTGAGCAGAACCTCAACGATATTGCAGGCGTGCGCGTCATCTGCTCGCACCCGTCGGACATCTACAAGCTCTCCGACGCGCTGCTGCGTCAGGACGACATCACGCTCATCGAGCGCAAGGACTACATCGCAAACCCCAAGCCCAACGGCTACCGCAGCCTCCATCTCATCGTCGAAACGCCCATCTTCCTGCACGACCAGAAGCGGCTCATGCGGGTTGAAGTGCAGTTCCGCACGATCTCGATGGACTGGTGGGCCAGCCTTGAGCATAAGATCCGTTACAAGAAAAATCTCCCCGAGATGGACTATGTGGAGCGCGAGCTCTATGAGTGCGCCGAGATCAGCGCACAGCTCGACGCGCGCATGGAAAAGCTCCAGAAGATCGCCGCACAGGCAACCGAGGAAAGGGATCGCGCCCTTTCCTCCTGATCGAGAATGTCCGCTTCGCGCGGACACGGAAAGGCAGCGTGGCAACAGGAACGCAGCAGAGAAGATCGCCCATGCAGCAGAGCGCAAAGCCTTTGAGACCATGCTGTATTCTCTCATCAAAAAGGGTCAGACACAGGACGTCGGCGACATCACCAATTTCCTTGTCGATATGGTGCAGAAGATCCATGGCTCGGTCTGGAAGCCTGAGACCTTCGCCGGTCTCCACATGATCGTCAACGAGCCGGACGGCAAGTGGGCGCATTATCTCCAGCGCCTGATCCGCGAATGCGACCCCTATCTTCTCAAAACGTTCTTGACGAACGCCGCTTACGAGGGTGGCTTCCGCGGCTTCCAGCAGGCGCAGAAAACGCCGAAAAGTATGGCTGCAACATTCCCTGGCTTATCCTGATGGATCCGACGAGCACATGCAACATGCGCTGCAAGGGCTGCTGGGCGGCGGAATACGGCCACAACCAGAATCTCACCTTTGAAGAAATGGATCGTGTGCTGACCGAGGCCAAGGAGCTCGGCACCCACGCCTGCCTCTTCACCGGCGGCGAGTTCGCCGGCGGCTGCGTTGCCGGTGGGCGCATCTACTGCCACATCAACGCTGCGGGCGATGTGGAGCCCTGCGTCTTTATCCATTACTCGGGCGCGAACATCCGCGAGAAGAGTTTCCTCGAGTGCTTGCAGCAGCCGCTCTTCCTCGAATACCGCAAGGGTCAGCCCTTCAACGGTAACCACCTGCGCCCCTGCCCGATGCTCGAAAATCCGGAGCTGCTGCCCCAGATGGTCGCGCGCTCCGGCGCGCACTCGACCGACCTCGAAGCGCCTGAGAGCGTGGAGCACCTGTGCGGCAAGTGCGAGGCCTACGCCGCCTGCTGGCGTCCCGAGGCCGAAAAGCTCTGGGACGAGGAGCACTGCGAGTAAATGACTTTTCTGTAACCTTCCCCGATACGCAATAAAGCCGCCGACCTGATGGTCGGCGGCTTTTGCCACATTTTCGAATTCTTTACTTGACTGCCGCGAGCAGGGCGTCCACGCGGTCGGTCTTCTCCCAGGCAACGCCGAGATCCTCGCGGCCCATGTGGCCGTAGGCGGCGAGCTGGCGGTAGATCGGGCGGCGCAGATCAAGGTCGCGGATAATGGCGGTCGGGCGCAGGTCAAAAACCTTCTCCACAGCCTCTTCAAGCTTACCGTCGTCCACCTTGCCGGTGCCGAAGGTCTCGACCATGATGCTCACGGGATGGGCAACGCCGATGGCGTAGGCAAGCTGCACCTGGCACTTTTCGGCAAGGCCGGCGGCCACGATGTTCTTGGCAACATAGCGCGCGGCGTAAGCGGCAGAGCGGTCGACCTTCGTCGGGTCCTTGCCGGAGAAGGCGCCGCCGCCGTGAGGAGCGCTGCCGCCGTAGGTATCGACGATGATCTTGCGGCCGGTCAGGCCGCTGTCGCCCTGCGGGCCGCCGATGACAAAGCGGCCGGTCGGGTTGACATAAATCTTAGTCTCCTCGTCCATCAGCTCCGCGGGAACGGTCGGCTTGATGACCAGCTCGATCATATCCTTGCGGATCTGCTCGAGCGTCGCCTCGGGCGCGTGCTGGGTGGAGAGCACGATGGTGTCAACGCGCACGGGCTTGCCGTTTTCGTCGTACTCGACCGTCACCTGCGTCTTGCCGTCGGGACGGAGATAATCAACAAGACCCTGCTTGCGCACATCGGTGAGCTTCTTCGCCATCTTGTGGGAAAGAGAGATCGCCAGCGGCATCAGCTCGGGCGTCTCGGTGCAGGCGTAGCCGAACATCATACCCTGATCGCCCGCGCCGTTGTCGAGCTCGCTCGCGCCGCTCTCCTTTTTTTCAAAGGAGTTGTCCACGCCCATCGCAATGTCGCTCGACTGCTCGTCGATGTTCGTGACGACGCCGCAGGTGTCGCAGTCGAAGCCGTACTTCGCGCGGTCATAGCCGATGTCGCGGATGACGCCGCGCGCGATCTTTGGAATGTCAACGTAGCAGTTCGTGGTGATCTCGCCCATGATGTGGACAAGGCCGGTGGAGACCGCCGTCTCGCAGGCCACGCGGCCGCTGGGGTCTTTTTCAAGGATCGCGTCGAGCACCGCGTCGGAGATCTGGTCGCAGATCTTGTCGGGATGCCCCTCGGTGACGGATTCGGAGGTAAATAAACGTTTTGCCATGATTCTTTCTTCCTTTCTTTCGGGAAAAACAAAAAATACTCTGTCGAACCGACAGAGTATCGCACTTTCTGCTCTTCCTCATCTTTCGATTCGTTCGTCGGATTTGGCACCTTGCCTCTTCGGGCAGGTTGTCGTGGTGTCATAGGGCCGATCCCTCAACCACTCTTGATGAAGTATTCACTTGTGGCTTTCGCCGAATCGTATTGTAGCACATTTGTGCGTTTTGTCAATCAATATTTTGTAATTTTGCGCAAAACCTTGACTTTGACTGGATTTATGCTACAATATTGCCCACGAATTGAATGTCATCGGAGGACTTGCGGCCGCAGCCGCAGCAGTCGAAAAGATGTCGGATGCGTCCGGTCAGGCAAATGACCGGGCTTTTTTTATGTACGCTTAACGAACCGGAGGCTTTGGAGGCTTTTTATGAAGATTTCCCTTTCCGATCATTTCACCTATCAAAAGCTGCTGCGCTTTGTCGCGCCCAGCATTTTCATGATGATCATCACCTCGATCTACAGCATCGTCGACGGTTTTTTCGTTTCGAACTTCGTCGGCAAGAATCCCTTCGCCGCGCTGAACCTCATCTTCCCCGTCATCATGGCGCTCGCCGCCTTCGGCTTCATGATCGGCACGGGCGGCAGCGCGCTCATCGCCAAAACGCTCGGCGAGGGCAAGCAAAAAGAGGCAAACGAGATCTTCTCCATGCTCGTCGTGGCGCTCGCGGTGGGCGGCGCTGTGCTGAGCGGCGTGTGCCTTCTTTTTCTTCGACCCATCTCCTACGCCGTCGGCGCGACCGACCTCACGATCGATGACTGCGTGCTCTACGGGCGCGTGCTGCTCGCGTCTCTCCCCTTCTTCATGCTGCAAAACAGCTTTCAGAGCTTTCTTGCCACGGCGGAAAAGCCGCACTTCGGCCTGCGCGTGACGGTTTGCGCGGGGCTGACGAACATGGTGCTTGATTTTCTGCTCGTCTATGTCTTTCCGCTGGGGCTTCTCGGTGCGGCACTCGCAACGGCCTTTTCCCAGCTTGTCGGCGCGCTGATCCCGCTCGTCTACTTTCTGCGCCCGAACGACTCCCCCCTCCGTCTGACGCGCCCGTGCTTTGATCTCCGCGCGCTCGCGTGCGCCTGCGGCAACGGCTCGAGCGAAATGGTCAGCAACCTTTCCACCTCACTCGTCGGCGTACTCTACAACATCCGTCTCATGGCCATCGCGCAGGAAAACGGCGTCAGCGCCTATGGCGTTCTCATGTATGTCAGCTTCATCTTCATGGCCTTTTTCTTCGGCTACTCCATCGCGGTCACGCCTGTCGTCGGCTATCACTACGGCGCGCAGAACCACGCGGAGCTCAAGAGCCTGCTCAAAAAAAGCCTGACCGTTACGCTCCTCTCGAGCCTTGCCATGACAGCCTCCGCCATTCTGCTTGCCCGGCCCATCGCCCACGTTTTCGTCGGCTACGACGCAGAGCTCTGCGACATGACGGTCAATGCGCTGCGCATCTATGCCCTCTCGTTCCTCGTCTGCGGCTTCAACATCTTCGGTTCGGCGTTTTTCACAGGGCTCAACAACGGCACGGCCAGCGCGCTCATTTCGTTCCTGCGCACGCTCGTCATTCAGGTCGCCGCCATTTTGATCCTGCCGAAACTTCTCGGCATCGACGGCATTTGGCTCGCCATCACCGTGGCCGAAGCGCTCACACTGCTCGTTACGGGAGCGCTGTTCCTTGCGGGCCGTGAAAAATATCACTACGCCTGAATTTCCATCAACAGCCAATGAACGGCCGCAGCGGTCCCCCGCCGCGGCTGTTCTTGCGCTTTCTGACGGGCTGTGGCATAATAATTCTGTCAAATTCTACTTTTGGAGGTGAATGTTATGTGCTTTTGGTGGTTTATGTTACTATGCGATTTGATCATTCCCATTGTTATGGTCATTGCAGGAAGAATGATGTGGAAGCATTGCCCAAAACATATAAACAGCATGTTAGGATACAGAACAACCCGTTCAATGAAAAATATGGATACATGGAAATTTGCTCATGACTATTGTGGAAAACTTTGGTGGAAAATAGGATGGATAATGGTTATACCATCTGCCTTGATACATATTCCGTTATACCATAGTGATAAGAATACGATTGGATTTGCAGGGATAATTCTTGTAACAATCCAATGTTTTATTATGATTCTATCAATTTATCCGACAGAAAAAGCTTTGAAAAAACATTTTAATGATGATGGAATACCCAGATAGATTCCAGTTTGTCATTGCCACATAATTGATTTCTTCACCGACCGGTACAATCACCGGTCGTTTTTTTGCATTTTCCTCTTGACTTCTCATATTGTTGTGATATTATTTTGATATCAAGTTTGGAGGTGCTTTTTATGGAAGAAAAGATCATCACCGGTCATAAAAACGGCATGCTCGTGCTGCTGCTCGAGCTTGTTCTCTACATCGCCGCGGTCGTTTTTCTGATCGTCGGCATCAATGCAGGCTTTCTGCCCCTTGTCGTCCTTTGCGTCATCGTGCTGTCGCTCGGCTGGATCCCGCTGTGCGGCCTGCGCGTCCTAAAGCCGCAGGAGGCGCTCGTGCTCACGCTCTTCGGCAAGTACACCGGCACGCTCAGGGGTGAGGGCTTCTACTGCGTCAACCCCTTCTCCACGTCCTTCAACCCCGCCGCCAAGACGAAGCTCAACCAGTCCGGCGACGTGGACGGCGGCCACAAGGGCGCCAATCTCCTTGTCGCCATGCAGGGCTCGTCCGCCGCGGTCGAGGTGGGCGGCAGCAAGAAAATCTCTCTCAAGATCATGACGCTCAACAACGCCCGCCAGAAGATCAACGACTGCCTGGGTAACCCCGTGGAGATCGGCATCGCCGTGATGTGGCGCGTGACCGACACGGCCAAGGCCGTTTTCAACGTGGACAACTACAAGGAGTATCTCTCCCTCCAGTGCGACGCGGCGCTGCGCAACATCGTGCGCATCTACCCCTATGACGTTGCCCCCGGCATCGACACCACCGGCGACGGTCACGCCGACGAGGGGAGCCTGCGTGGGTCGAGCGAGGTCGTTGCCGCGCGCATCCGCGACGAGATCCAGTCCAAGGTCGCCGACGCGGGCCTTGAGATCATCGAAGCGCGCATCACCTATCTCGCCTATGCGCCCGAGATTGCGGCGGTCATGCTCCAGCGCCAGCAGGCCAGCGCCATCATCGACGCACGCAAGATGATCGTCGACGGCGCGGTCGGCATGGTCGAAATGGCGCTTGAGCGTCTTGCGAAAAATGGCACGGTGGAGCTTGACGAGGAGCGCAAGGCGGCGATGGTCTCGAATCTGCTCGTCGTGCTCTGCGGCAACCGCGACGCGCAGCCCGTCGTCAACTCTGGAAGCCTCTATTAACCCGACATGAACGACAACGCCAAAAAGCAGGTTCCTCTGCGCCTTTCGCCCAAGCTCTACGCCGCCATCGCCGCCTGGGCGGAGGACGATTTCCGTTCCGTCAATGGCCAGATCGAATACCTGCTGACCGAATGCGTGCGCCAGAGGAAAAAGAACGGTAAGTACGTCGGCGAAGAGATCGACGTGCCGCCCGAGCTCGATCTCAAGTGAACAAGCGTTAAGAATGCGGAAAGAATTCGTTTCTTTCCGCATTTCTGCTCTTCATTCCATTTCAGAATGTGCATTTGTTCAAAGTTTATTGATGACTTTTTCCCGGCGCTGTGTCATAATAGATGCAAATGTTATTTACGACAAGTGAGGTATCCCGCATTGAAAAAGCTCAACCAGGCGATCGACCGCTTCTGTATCCTGCACCCGAATTTCGGCATTCCGAACCTGATGCTTTATGTGGTCATCGGCAACGTGGTGCTCGGACTGCTGTCCGGTTTTTCCACCGGCAATTTCCTGAGTTTCTTCTCCTTTACGCTTGATGGACTCCTCCACGGGCAGATCTGGCGTCTTATCACCTTCGTTCTGATCCCCGAGAGCACAAGTCCCTTCTATCTTCTCATCACCTGCTACTTCTACTACTGGATCGGCTCGGCGCTTGAGCGGCAGTGGGGTACGGCCAAGTTCACCACCTATTACCTCAGCGGCATGCTGCTTACCGTCATCGGCGCAAGCATCGTCAGCCTCATCACAGGGTACAGCATTCCTGTCTACGGTGCAAATTATGTCAACTTTGCCATGTTCATGGCTTTCGCCCTGCTCTATCCCGATACGCAGGTGCTTTTCATGTTCATCATTCCTATTCGCATGAAGTGGCTCGCCTATCTCGATATATTCTACTTCTTCTTCGACATTTTCCGCTACATTTCCGCAGGTGTCGGCTATTATGCCATTCTGCCGGTCGTGGCGCTTCTCAACTTCGTCATCTTCTTCTGGCCTGAGCTTACGCGCTTTTTCCAGCTTGAGCGACACCAGAGCAAGCAGGCCTCGCACTTCCACAACACCGTGCGCAATCAGCAGCGTCAGGAGCAGTATCAGCAGCAGACGCAGGGCTTTCGCCATAAATGTGCCGTATGCGGCCGCACCGATGTGACGAATCCCGAACTTCAGTTCCGCTATTGCAGCAAGTGCGCAGGCTACCATTGCTTCTGCTCCGACCACATTTTCAATCACGTTCACTTTACGGACGAGCAGCCATAAGCAAAGGGAGGCATTTTTATGGCGTATATCAGGCAGCAGGCGTGGGAGCTGCTCACGCAGTACAACAAGGGTGAATTTCACTTAAAGCACGCGTGCATCGTCGCCGACGTCATGCGTTGGTACGCAGAACAGCTCGGCTACGGCGAGGAAGCGGATTTCTGGGAGATCGTCGGGCTTTTGCACGATCTCGACTTTGAACTTTACCCCGACGAGCACTGCATCAAGTCGCAGCAGATCATGCGCGAGCACGGTCTTGACGAGCGCTTGATCCGCGCCACCGCGAGCCACGGCTACGGCCTGCACTTCGACGGTTTGCCCGAGCCGCAGCACGAAATGGAAAAGGTGCTCTTCGCCACCGACGAGCTCACAGGCCTCATCGGCGCGGCTGCGCTCATGCGTCCGAGCAAAAGTGTCAGCGATCTTGAGGTCAAATCCGTCAAGAAAAAATACAAAGACAAGAAGTTTGCCGCCGGCTGCTCGCGCGAGGTCATCGAGCGCGGCGCTGCAATGCTCGGCTGGGATCTCGATACGCTCATCGAGCGGACGATCCTTGCCATGCGCGCAAGCAGTCATGTCGACTGATCCCTCCACATCATTTTTTACCGGTCATCGGTTACCTGCGGAAAGGAAGGTGCTTCTATGAGCGATTTTACCCCCACGCCCACGCCAAGTTACAGCGGTAAGCTCCGCAACCACATGCTGATGGTGCCCGAATGCATCGAGGAGTGCAGCGGCATCCGCATCTTCGGCCGAACGATCAAGTCCTTTGTCTTTTCCACCGACGTTGCCACCATCGCAAGCTGCAATGCCGACGCGGTGATCGCCGTTTACCCCTTTACGCCCCAGCCGCGTATTGCGCGCGCCATCATCAGCGTGGCGGATATGCCGGTGTTCTGCGGCGTTGGCGGCGGCTTTACCTCCGGTGCGCGTTCCGTCGCGCAGGCGATGGAGGCTGAGCACTGCGGTGCTTACGGCGTTGTGCTCAACGCTCCCGTTTCGGCCGACATCATGCGCGATATCCGCGCGCATATCGACATTCCCGTTGTTGCGACCATCGTTTCCGCCACGCAGGATACTGAGGCACGTATCGCCGCAGGCGCCGACATTCTGAACGTCTCCGCCGCCGCGGAAACACCGCAGCTTGTCGCTGCGCTCCGCGCGCGTCACCCCGAGATCCCCATCATCGCCACCGGCGGCCCGAGAGATGAGACCATTCGCAAGACCATTGCCGCAGGTGCGAACGCCATCACCTACACCCCGCCCGACAACGGCGTGCTGCTCGCCGACATCATGACCGCGCATCGCGAGCGCTACCGCTAAACTACATATCCGCATAAAAAAGGCTGACACGTACAGGTCAGCCTTTTTCTGTTCCTTTTTCAGTTCGGGCACGGGAATGCGGAGAACACCGCGTGGCCGTCCGCGAGGGTGAAGGGGTATTCGTAAACGTCCTGCTCGCCGGTGAGCACAAATGTGTTCTTTTCATCGTTCCAGTCCTGGCGGTCGATCGTCTGAATAACCTTGCCTGCCGTATCGCCGCTCCACTCGACCCGGAGGCTCTCGCCGCCGATACTGGTGTCGCTGCCGCGGTCAGCGGAGAGCACATAAAGCTTGCCGTCGATCTCCTTGAAGCGATCCGGCGAATACGCAAACCATTCGTTCATCAGTTCTTCCGTCACATGCGCTCTGAGCAGCGTGCGCAGCTGTTCCATCGTGTTGATGTTCATAAGGCCGAAGCGGCAGTAATCTCTCCCGTCGTTATCTTCGACCATCGGCACGCTGTTGTCCATGGGCGGCGTTGTCATGTGGAACCACGCCCAAAGATCCTCGGTCACACGGTAATCTGCAAGCACGACCGTTTCCTTCGGCATATCGAGCAGCGACTGCATGTGGCGGCTGAGCGTATAGAAAAAGCTGTCATACGGGATCTGGAACTCCTGCGGCCCCACCGCGTAAGGTGCAATAATATATTGGTCAAACGTTACCGTCAGGCCGTCTTCCGTAAAGTTCAGTGTGGCAAATGTCGGAAAATCATGCAAATAGGAATCGTAATCGGAAAAGTATACATCAGCCATGCGCTTTTCTTCGACCTCATTGAGCATCTGCCAATAGATGGCCCTCTGGAAGGTCGAAGCATCGCCGTAGCGGCTGCTTTCGTCCGCCAGATCATCTGCCGTCAGAAATTTTCCCGTCGTCAGGTCGAAGTTCCACGCGCGGCTGTAGCTGTTGGGATGCACGCCGCCGTAGTAGGTGTAGCCCTCGGCCGCAATGCTCAGGAGCTTCCCCTCGGTCATATAGGTCTGCGCCATGGTCAGCTCGCTCGTCCAAAAGCTTCCCTCTGTAAACGCGCTCGAACCACCCTCGGCATAGAGCTCCTTTGCCTCCGAAGCGACCTGCGCCGCATCGGACTGAAGCCCTGCGAGCACGTTGTTCATTTCCGTATTGAAGGCATTTTGCGCCGTGAGCTGCGACGTATCGACCGCGCCGTCGTTGGCCGTCACATTCTCCGCAGGCGTGTAAAGCTCGCCGCTTTCCGTGCGCAGCTCAAGCATCGGCAGCTCGTAGCGCTCCGCCATCAGCACCGTGCCGTCGTCGGCCTTGTATTCGTTTTCATAGACCTGCGTTGCAACTTCAAAATGCAGCGCGCCCTGCGCGCCGACCCTGTCCGCCGCGCCCTCCTCCTTTGCGCCGCATGCGGCAAGATTCAGTGCCAGTACGCAGCAAAGCAGCATCATCCATTTTTTCATCGTAGTCTCCTTTCAGGGTTTGAGGAAATCCTCCTCAAACGATCACAGGCCCCTGCGTCCACGCGCCGCCGCCTTTGGCAACGCGCAGCTCAGGGTAAGCAAGCACATATTGATCGCATGCCCGCGCAGAGAGCGCAAAGAGCCTCTGTGCCTCCTCACTCAGCGAGCGCACATCGGCGCTTTTGGTCAGCACCGGCGCGCTCCCCTCATTTTTGATCGCTCTGAGCAGCATTCTTCCCCGCTCATTGCACGCCAAAACGCGCAGATACGGGATCTCCTGCGGCAATTCTGCCGCCGCTATGTCAAGATACGCCGCAAGCAGCATCCGCCGCAGCCGCGCATAGGCATAGCGCTTCGTCTTCACCGCGGAGAGCAGCTCGTCGACGGACGCTGCCGTCCGCGCTGTCAACAGAGGCGGCCGTTTGTACCGCGGCATAAAAGCGGCGGTAGAGTCCCTCTCCACCGCTGTCGTAGCGGGCAAAGTCCGCTTCCTCCAGCATACGCAGGCGCGAAAGCATCGCCCGCTCCGCTCCCTTCATCGTCACCGGCGCGCGTCCCGCCGCGCATTCGCGGGCGTAGATCGCAGCGCTTTCCGCCGTTAAAAAGGCAGATGCGTCCTCGCCGCCAGCAAGCAGCGCGCGGATATAGCTCGCCGAGGCGAAGCCCTCTGCCGCGCCCTCGTTGTGACCCACGGCTCTGCGCTCCATCGCAAGCGGCGTGATCGTACTGCCGCTTTGCAGCAGTGCCTTGCAATACTCCACGCCCAGAATATCGTTTGGCTCGGCAAGCACACCAGCATCTTCGCCGATCAGCGTCCGCGCGGCACTTTCCCGTGCCGCGGCAAATGACAGCCCTTTTGAAAGCTCATCGCGCAGCCGCTCGGAAAAGTCTTTCCGCAGCAGTGCTTCCGCTGCGCGGCGCAGCTTCTCCGTTTCGCCGCACTCGCTGCCGAATACCAGCGTATCAACGATACCCGTCGCGCTCAGAACGCCGACGCCGCCGCGGGCAAAGCCTTCCGCCGAGGCGATCGACCACGGCAGCGGCAATTCAAGCACGAGGTCTGCCCCGCCGCGCACAGCGGCCTCGGCGCGCGCATGCGCGCGTTCGATGGCAAAATCGCCCCGCTGGACAAACTCGCCGCTCATCGCGCACACAATGCCGCATTCTTCCGTCCCATTCCTGCGCCGCAGCTCGTCGAGCTGCCACTTGTGGCCGCAGTGGAAGGGATTATATTCGCATATTATACCAAATACTCTCATGAAAGTCCTCTCAAAGCGGTTACAAAAGAGTAACGTTTTGTTAAATTTACTTGTCTTTGCCAAAAAAGTTGTTATAATATAGGTTGTATTGAATTGTACATTCAATCTATTGTATGTATTCTATCGGAAATCTGGGCGCAATGCAAGCCGCCCTCGGAAAAAGGAGTATACTTATGAATGTTCTGGTCATCAACGCAGGTTCTTCTTCCCTGAAGTATCAGCTGCTCAACCCCACTTCGGGCGAGCTGCTTGCCAAGGGTCTGTGCGAGCGTATCGGCATCGACGGTCTGTTCACCTACAAGCCCCAGCTGCCCGGCAAGGAAGCTGTCAAGGCCGCTTCCGTCTCCATGCCCACTCACAGCGAGGCCATTCAGGCTGTGCTGAACGCGCTTGTCGATGAGAAGAACGGCGTGATCTCCTCCATGAAGGAGATCGACGCGGTCGGCCACCGCGTTGTTCACGGCGGCGAAAAGTTTGCCAAGTCCGTCGTCATCACCGATGAGGTCATGCACGCCATCGAGGAGTGCAACCCCCTCGCCCCGCTCCACAACCCCGCCAACATCATCGGCATCAAGGCCTGCCAGGAGCTGATGCCCGGCGTTCCCATGGTCGCCGTGTTCGACACCGCCTTCCACCAGACCATGCCCCCCGTGGCCTATACCTATGCCATTCCCTACGAGTACTATGAGAAAGACAAGGTTCGCCGCTACGGCTTCCACGGCACCTCTCACAAGTATGTTTCCCAGCGCGCGGCCGATATGCTCGGCAAGCCCATCGAGCAGCTCAAGCTGATCTCCTGCCACCTCGGCAACGGCTCCTCCGTCACCGCGATCGACGGCGGCAAGAGCGTCGACACCTCCATGGGCTTCACCCCGCTCGCCGGTCTTCCCATGGGTACCCGCTCCGGCGACATTGACGCCGGTATCCTCGAGTACCTGATGAACAAGTACGGCATGGACATCACCGAGATGCTCAACATCCTCAACAAGAAGTCCGGCGTCATGGGCGTCAGCGGCGTCAGCTCCGACTTCCGCGATCTCGAAGAGGCCTTCGAGCAGGGCAATGAGCGCGCCGGCCTTGCTGTCGATATGTTCAACTACGGCGTGAAGAAGCTCATCGGTGCGTATGCCGCCGCGATGGGCGGCGTGGACGCCATCATCTTCACCGCAGGTGTCGGCGAGAACAGCGCTTCCCAGCGCATGGCCATCGCCTCCGGCCTCGAGTTCATGGGTGTTAAGATGGACGAGGACGCCAACAAGGTCCGCGGCGAAGAGCGCGTCATCTCCGCGCCCGATTCCAAGGTCACCGTCCTTCTCATTCCCACGAACGAGGAACTGATGATCGCCATGGATACCGAGATGCTTGTCGGCTGATCTCACCTAAAAACGATCACAAAAAGCCCGCTTACAGCACTGCTGTAAGCGGGCCTTCTCATTTCTTACCGGCGGGACGAGACAGCGTGCCGTACAAGTTCGCACAGGGGCAGAATGTATAAAAAGCATGCCAGCGCCATGCCTGTCAACGGCGCGCCGACCGCTGACAGCGGCGTTGCTCCCGCGATCGACCACGGAATGAGCGGCGCAACGACCACGGCGCTGTTTTCAAGGTTGATGGCAAACTGTTCCTTGCTTTGCTGTAACGGCGCACAGAGCTGATGCGTCAGAATAATCGTCAGCGTCTGGTTGCAGGCAAGAAGCCCCGCCAGGAGCGCCGTCAGCAGCATGGCGGCATAGGGCGAGGTCTTTTCGCTCAAAACCGTGATGCGCGCACAGAGCCGGTCAAGCAGACCCGTCTTGCGGAAAATGCCGGAATAGGCCGACGAAATCATCACGATCATTGCTACGCGCAGT
>ENA-ORMR01001544-ORMR01001544.1-human-gut-metagenome-genome-assembly--contig:-NODE-1544-length-17148-cov-5.686187_pt1 | contig 17148 bp, 16 predicted proteins | sample MGYA00242107_ERZ509003 | MGnify/ENA primary metagenome ERZ509003 (study PRJEB26280, sample SAMEA2338699) | human gut metagenome | biome: human gut; feature: human-associated habitat; material: faeces... | reverse complement strand
GGCAGCCACAGGTTTTTCTTCCTGCTGAAGGAGCTTTAAAATTTCAGTTCTTCTCTGAGCAGTATTCATACTTTCCCATCCTTTCTCCACGATATAATCCTATAGCAAATTATCCGCTGCAAAACAGCTTCGCTGCCATGTTATTATATTGCATGAAGATTCTTCATGGAAATGTCAAGGATTGGAGCAGAATGTGTCAGTGCACCGCTGGAAACAAAATCCACACCTGTTTCCAGGATTTTGGCGATATTTTCCTTTGTGATATTTCCGGAGCATTCTGTCTGTGCCCGGCCTGCGATAAGCTCTACTGCTTCTTTCATCATTTCCGGTGTCATATTGTCAAGCATAATGATATCTGCTCCTGCTTCTACTGCTTCTTTTACCTGTTCCATAGTCTCTACTTCAATCTCGATCTTACGGACAAATGGTGCATATTCTTTTGCCATGGCCACTGCTTTCGCTACGCTTCCGGCTGCTCCGATATGATTATCCTTAAGCAGTACTCCGTCAGAAAGATTATATCTGTGGTTGCATCCGCCGCCTATACGTACAGCATATTTTTCAAAAACACGACAGTTCGGAGTTGTCTTTCTGGTGTCCAGAAGCTTCGTCTTCGTTCCTTCCAGAAGCATTGCAACCGAATGTGTATAAGTCGCAATTCCACTCATTCTCTGGAGATAATTAAGTGCTGTTCTTTCTCCACACAGAAGAACTCTTATATCTCCTCTTACAACTGCCATCTTCTGACCTTTCTTAACCTCATCCCCGTCTTTTGCAAAAAATGTAATCTCTACATCTTCATCAAGCAGTTCAAATGTTCTTGCAAATACCTGCAAGCCACATATTATTCCGTCCTGCTTGCATATAAGCTCGACTTCTCCAAGTTTTGGTTCTGGCATAACACTGTTAGTTGACACATCCTCACTTGTAATATCTTCTTTAAGTGCTCCAAGAATGAGCGGATCCACATTTAACTTTAAAGTAACTTTATCAAACATATCATTTCTCCATTTCTTTATTATGCGTAATTCTTCTTCTGGCTTTCTTCATAGGCTTTATCTGCCTCTTCAATCTTTTTATTGACTAATTCTGCATATTCTCCGTCAATTTTCGACTCATCTGCATATTTTTCTGCATCAAATGTATCAAAATATGTAATCTCATCCTGTGTCGGTTTTTCAACTGCATTTTCAGTAATATCAAGTGCTGCCCTCTTTGCAAACACAAGACTTTCAAGAAGTGAGTTGCTTGCAAGCCTGTTTCTTCCATGAACTCCGTTGCAGGCTGTCTCGCCTATTGCATACAGGTTATCCATTGTTGTTCTGCTCTCATGGTCTACCTTAATTCCTCCCATGAAATAGTGCTGTGCAGGAACAACCGGAATACACTCTTTTGACGGGTCATATCCCTTATCAATACAATACTGCACTATATTAGGAAAATGTATTTTTAATTCTTCTTCAGGTATTGTCCTTAAATCTTCCCATACAAAGTCTGTATTGTCCTTTGCCATCTGTTTTCTAATCTCTTCTGTAAGCAGGTCTCTTGGAAGCAGCTCATTAACAAATCTCTTTCCATTCTTATCATAAAGCTTTGCGCCTTCGCCTCTTACTGATTCAGATATAAGAAAGCTCCTGTCTTCCTCTTTGTCAGAATAAAATGTTGTCGGATGAATCTGGACATAATTAATATCCTTTAATTCTACTCCATGCTTTATAGCAATTGCAATTGCATCTCCTGTAAGATGTCTGAAATTAGTTGAATGTCTGTATAAACCACCAATTCCACCTGTAGCAAGTACAACATCTGAAGCTTCTACCTTAATAAGCTCTCCATTGCCAGTCCTTATAACCGCACCAAGACATCTGTTATCTCTGCTTATTATATCAAGCAGTCTTGTGTATTCCATAATTGTCACATTAGGAAGAGTTCTCACCTTCTCTAACAGATGGCTTGTTATCTCTTTACCTGTAATATCTTCATGGAATATTATCCTGTTAGATGAATGAGCTCCTTCTCTTGTGTATGCAAGACTTCCGTCAGCCTCTCTTGCAAATCTTGCTCCACAATCGACAAGATCTTTTACTACATCTGCTGATGAACGAATCATTATTTCAACAGATTTCTTATCATTTTCATAATGGCCAGCTTTCATTGTATCTTCAAAATAACTGTCGTAATCTTCTTCGCATTTTAACATACACATACCGCCCTGTGCCAGAAATGAATCACTGCTCTCACAATCAGACTTTGTTATCATAAGAATCTTCTTATCGGCAGGCAGATTCATTGCCATATACAGACCAGAACAGCCACATCCGGCTATCAGCACATCTGTTTTAATTGTATTATTCATAGGATACCTCCATTCTTTCTGCACATACTACAATCTTACTTTGCAAGCTCAAGCATTCTTGTAAGCGGCTTCATTGCTTTCTTTGCAACTTCTTCATCTACAAACACTTCATTATTTTCCTGTTCAAGAACATCAAGCACCTTATCTAAGGTTACCATCTTCATGTTGACACATACCTGGTCAGGCTTTAATGTATACAGCTTCTTACCAGGTGTCTTTTTTCTTATCTCACCAAATACACCATCAACTGTTGCAATTATGAATTCCTCACAGTCTGTATCTACAACATAATCAATAATTCCTGATGTACTGCCTATGTAATCAGCATATTTTAGCACTTCCTCTGTACATTCAGGGTGTGCTGCAAGCTTTGCCTGTGGATATTTCTTCTTTGTTTCAACGACCATATCCTCTGTTATCGCAACATGTCTTGGACAGAAGCCTTTATTAAGAATCACATTTTTCTCTGGAACCTGCTTTGCAACGAATCTTCCAAGATTCTGATCAGGAATAAAGAAAATATTTTTATTAGGAAGGTTCTTTACTATCTTTACTGCATTTGATGATGTCACACAGACGTCTGAATAAGTCTTTAACTCTGCTGTTGAATTGATGTAACAGACAACTGCAAGGTCATCATACTGTTCACGCATCTTAAGAATTTCTTCCTTAGTTGCCATATGTGCCATTGGACAATCAGCACCTGGCTCTGGCATAAGCACCTTCTTTTCCGGATTAAGAATCTTGGCACTCTCACCCATGAACTCAACACCCGCAAATACTATAATATCCTGATCCACCTTAGTAGCTACCTTGCTAAGATAGAATGAATCCCCAACATAATCAGCAACTTCCTGTACATCTTCATCTACATAATAATGTGCAAGAATAACTGCGTTCTTCTCTTTTTTCAACTTTAAAATATCACTTGTAACTGACATATTGCTTCTCCAATCGTTATGGTTTACATATGCTTGACTTGCGTTTTACATACATTGTGCTAGAGTATACCACGAATGTTTACATGTGACAAGACAGTTGTAAATTTTTCTGTACAGTTAATGTAAAAGCCATTCCTGATGCAATATTTAGATAAAATGCAAAAAGCCCCGGGGAAATCATTTCTTAATTGATTTCTCCGGGGACTTTTTCCTAATCCATTACCTATTCATTATGAATTTTCAATCATATCAAAACTTATAAATCTTCCTCAATATGTTCTCTTCCCTGTGCGATTATGCTTCTTACATGATCGTCTGCCAGTGAATAGAATATTGATTTACCTTCTCTTCTGTTCTTAACCAACTTGTTCTGTTTCAATATTCTTAGCTGATGAGATATTGCAGACTGTGTCATATTGAGAGCCTGTGCCAAATCACATACGCACACTTCTGCCTCAAATAATACATACAGTATTCTAATTCTCGTTGAATCACCGAATACCTTGAACAATTCTGCAAGGTCGTATAATTCATTCTCATCTGGCATTGTTTCATTAACTATCTTTAATAAGTCCTCATGTATTTCTATTGATTCACAGCATTCACAATCTGCCATTATATTACCTCTTTCTTTATAAGTTCTTTACGAATAATGCTCTTATTGCGTTGATTACAGCAATAACCATTACACCTACATCTGCAAATATTGCTACCCACATGTTTGCTATACCTATTGCACCAAGCACCAGACATATAAGCTTTATGCCTATTGCAAAATAAATATTTTCATAAACAATACGTAAGCATTTTCTTGATATCTTAATTGCCTTGGATATCTTTAACGGGTCATCGTCCATCAATACTATGTCAGCTGCTTCTATAGCGGCATCACTTCCTAATGCGCCCATTGCTATTCCGATATCTGCTCTTGAAAGTACCGGTGCATCATTAATACCATCTCCAACAAATGCAAGCTTTTTCTTTGATTTCTTATGTTCTAACAGCTCCTCAACCTTAGAAACCTTATCTGCCGGAAGCAATTCACTGTACACAGCATCTATATTTAATTCTTTAGCTACAGCATCTGCTACATTCTTTGCATCACCGGTAAGCATTACTGTCTTACGTACTCCAGCTTTCTTAAGTTCTTCTATAGCCTGCTTTGCATGAGGCTTTAACAAATCTGATATTAGTATAAGTCCTGCATATGCCCCGTCAACTGCCACATGAACCTGAGTTCCGGCCTCGTTGCACTCTGCATATTCAAGACCGAGTCTTCTCATAAGCTTTCTGTTACCTGCAGCCACTTCTCTTCCTGATACATTAGCCTTAACACCTTCACCACTGATTTCCTCAACATCTGTAACTAATGTCTTGTCAATCTCTTTTCCATAAGCTTTCTGTAAACTCTTGCTTATAGGGTGTGTTGAATAGCTTTCTGCAAATGCAGCATATTTAATAAGTTCATCTTTGTCAATAGTGTTATTATATACACCACTGACCTCAAATACTCCCTGTGTCATAGTTCCTGTCTTGTCAAAGACAACAACGTCTGTCTCTGCAAGTGCTTCAAGATAACTTGAACCTTTTACAAGAACACCCTGATTACTTGCTCCACCGATTCCTGCAAAGAAGCTGAGCGGAATACTTATGACAAGTGCACAAGGACAGCTTATTACTAAAAATGTAAGCGCTCTGTATATCCACATTCCCCACTGAGGAGATACTCCTAAGAATATCATGCTTACAAGTGGTGGAATTATAGCAAGTGCCAGCGCACCGTAACAGACTGCAGGTGTATATATCTTTGCAAATTTACTGATAAAGTTCTCTGAACGCGATTTCTTGGAACTTGCATTCTCTACAAGGTCAAGTATCTTAGATACTGTGGATTCACCAAATTCCTTAGTTGTGCGGATCTTAAGCACTCCTGACATATTAATGCAGCCGCTTATTACTTCATCACCAGCCTTTGCCTGTCTTGGAAGGCTTTCACCTGTAAGTGCGCTTGTATTAAGTGTTGTATTACCTTCTTCAATAATACCATCAATAGGAACTTTCTCTCCCGGCTGGACAACAATAACTGTACCAACCTCTACTTCATCAGGATCTACCTGCTCAAGCTTTCCATCAACTTCAATATTGGCATAATCAGGTCTGATATCCATAAGCTCACTTATGTTCTTACGGCTCTTTCCAACTGCAATATTCTGGAACAGCTCACCAATCTGATAAAAGAGCATAACCGCAATTGCTTCTGTAAAATCACCATCATCTACAAGTGCAATTATAATTGCACCTACAGTTGCAACTGCCATAAGGAAATTCTCATCAAATACCTGTCTGTTAAGAATTCCCTTAATTGCTTTCCTTAAAATATCATATCCAATAACAAGATAAGGAACCATGTACATTATAAAAAGAACAACCGTAGGAATATCAACAAATGTGCTTATCACCTTAAAAGCAATCATAAGGACTGCTGCGATAATGATTCTTGTAAGCATCTTTTTCTGCTTTTTATTCATATTCTACTCCAATCTGCCAGAACAACTCTCACGGCTTTCTATTACAGATATATCTCGCAATCATCTTCTACTTTCTTGCAGTTCTTAAGAACATCCTGCATAACAGCCTTAGGATCCTGTCCTTCTTCAAATTCAACAATCATCTTAAGTGCCATAAAATTAACTGTAGCATCCTTAACACCTGCTGTATTCTTAGCTGCATCTTCCATCTTATTAGCACAGTTTGCACAATCAACATCAATCTTATAAGTCTTCTTCATAATATTCTCTCCTTAAAAACATTAAATAATCAAAATTCTTTCATATGAACATTCATTCATATGTTCATTTTCATTATAACACCTATAAAACTTCTGTCAACAAGAATTCACTATATTTTTCCGCAAACATTTTATGTCCTTTCTCATCTAAATGCTGTCTGTCAACTTCACTTGGTTCAGCAGCACCAGCGGCATCAAAATAATAAAATCCATTTTCCTTTGCTATTTTTTCATATTCCCATGCAAGCTGCCTTGAAACATTTTCAGAACTTTCATTAAATTCAGGATCAAAGCCTTCTTCACCTACACCTTTTCCAAGATGAATCGGAGAAACTATAACTATCTTTGCATGTTCTCCTGCTGTCTTGTTAGCCTTTCTTGCAACCGCCTCCATTCCTTTTGCAATTGTCTTAGCATCAGCATGAAATTCAGTCTTGCAGTCATTCGTACCAAGCATTATAGCTATAACATCTACCGGCTTATGTGATTCAACAACTACTCCAATAAGATCAATGCCCTTTCTTGCATCTCTTACAGCATCTGGAAATATAGTTGTTCTTCCGCACAGTCCCTCTTCAATAATATTATATTCATTTCCAAGAAGATTAGCTATTCTGCCTGTCCATCTTACATCATAATCATATCTTCCTGATTTATCAGGCTTATATCCATAAGTATTAGAATCCCCAAAAAACAAAATATTTTTCATTGCCACATCCTCCCATGTAATATCTATTATCATTTATTCATACTTGTTTGGTATGTTTATATGTTAATGTTTGTAAGAGAATTTGTCAACAAAAATTCCATATTAAAACCAGAGTATAATCACTCAATTTTCATGCATGTTGTGTCAGTCCATATTTCCAAGTGGTGGTCTGTCAGAATACAAGCTTGATTTTTTATGAGTTGTGTGGGAGTTAGAGCTGCTATATACAAAAAATCAGTGCCAAAAAACACGTTCAAGCGTAACGCGTTGTTTTTTAGCACTGTAATAAATTCATTATATCCCGACTGCTCTCTTTGCAAGCCTGTCAGCCTCTTCATTTCCTTCAACCCCTGAATGTCCCCTGACCTTCACGAATCTGATATTAATTGAATCCCTGACAGATGTAATATAATTATAATATTCTATTGTTCCTTTTTTGTTTCGTTTCCATTCTCCCACAGCCCATGCCTTGATACCTGCATAATCATAGAATATAGAAATGTCTTTAAGCCCAAGCTCTATTGCTTTTTTTACAGCAGCCATGCTTCCAAGAATCTCTCCTGCGACATTACGCATTGAAGCCATCTCTTTATCACTGCCATTGCCTGACAATTCATATCTTACACCATCATGCATAAGAAAACCGCCATATCCATACACTCCGGTTGCAATATTAAAAGAACCATCAACAAATGCATAATCATTGTCAGGCATTACATCTTCCATATTGCCACTTCCGGTCTTTCCATTAATCTCCTGTACAGCTTCCCTTCCCATATAAGCCTTCGCCTCTTCCATAGACATGAAGCTCTTATATTCGGCAGCTGGAAAACCATGTACATTCTTCTTACATTCGTCCCATGTCTGATATATTCCGGGAACTTTACCTACACGCACAGCATAATATTTCTTAGCCATATATATTTTCCTATCCTAATTAATATACCCTGATTACACCGGCAATCTCTTTTACCACTGAAAGTCCGTTAAATACTGTCATTGCATCATTAAAATTCTTCTCTGCAACAACATCTGTAATAATAACCAGTTCAGCAACACCGTCCTTACGGCTCTTCTGTACCACCTGCGCAATACTTACATCATTGTTTCCAAGAACACTTGCAATGTTAGCAAGAACCCCCTGCTTGTCTAATGCTTCTATTCTTAAGAAAAATTTGCTCTTGGTTTCAGATATATCCTTAACAGGAAGCTCTTTATAGCAAGAGCAGCCAATCTTGCCGCATGAGCCATGAACTATGTTACGGCATACATCTATAATATCACCCATAACAGCAGAAGCTGTTGGCATCTGACCTGCGCCCCTGCCCATAAACATGGTATCATCACTTGCCTCACCATGAACAAATACCGCATTAAACGAATCTCTTACTGTAGCCAGAGGGTGATTCTCATCAATAAGCATAGGATGAACCTTAACTTCAATTCCTTCCGGTGTATTTCTGGCAAGACCAAGAAGCTTGATAACATAGCCGAATTCCTTAGCATACTTAATATCTTCTGCTGTAATCTTAGTAATACCCTCTGTATATACCTGATTAAATGTTACTCTTGAATTAAATGCGATTGATGACATAATAGCCATCTTTCTTCCTGCATCATATCCTTCAACATCTGCTGTAGGGTCTGCCTCTGCATATCCTAATTCTGTGGCCTTTGCAAGAGCGTCCTTGTAATTCATTCCTGATTCAGTCATCTTGGTAAGTATATAATTAGTTGTTCCGTTAACAATACCAATAATCTCTGTGATATTGTTGCCAGCCATGCTCTGCTTTAAAGGTCTGATTATTGGAATTGCTCCCGCAACAGCCGCCTCAAACTGAAGGTCAGCATGCATTTTGTCTGCCATTCCCATAACCTCTTCACCATACTCAGCAAGAAGATCCTTATTGGCAGTAACAACCTGCTTTCCAGCCTCAAGTGCCTCAAGAATATACTGCTTTGCAGGAGTAGTTCCACCCATAAGCTCTATTACAATCTCAATATCCTTATCTTCAATAATATCCTTCCAGTTGTCAGTCAGTAATTCTCTGTCAATTGGATCACGGTCTTTATCAAGATTTCTTACAAGAACCTTCTTAACTACAAGTTCTGCACCCGTCTTACTAATCACATCATCTTTCATACTCTGACATAACTTGTATACACCTGTTCCTACTGTTCCTGCTCCTAATATAGCCGCATAAATCTTTCTGCTCATTACTTTGTACGCCCTCATTCCTGTTTATTATGTTAAGTTTATTATATTAATCTGTGATACATTTATTTCATATCTACAGCATCAACCTGATCCTTAAAGTTCTTTATAACCTTACCAGCCTTCTTTGTAACAGATACAATTCTCATAAGAGATATAAAATCCCATAATCCTTCTATCATCAGAGCAATTCCAATAAATACTATAAGTGCTGATGATGTTGAAAATGGATTCAATAATGCAATGATGCCAATAATAACCATTACAACTGAACCTATAAACTCAATCCACCATTTGTCTGACCCAAGATGATAGAAATCCACAGCATACTGGAGTTTAAGGATTCCATCAATAATAATAATAATTGCAAGTGCTGTTCCTAAGAATACCGCAATAAAGCCTGGTTTAATCACGAAAAACATACCAAATGCAAGAAGCGTAACTCCCTGTACAAGACCATATGAACCAAGAATCTCACTGCCTGCAATCCTGAAATAATTGATAAGTCTTAACACTCCCCATACACATAAGGCAACTCCAATTCCTTTACATATGATTTCCTGTGATGCTGTTGGAAATATTACCAGCAGTAAGCCAAGAACAAACAATGCAATTGAAACAATAATAATCTCAAACTTAATTGTCTTTAACTTCTTATAAATACTGTTCATATGCTCCATCTCCTTTTCACTCATTTCAAAGTTCCGTAGTCCTTTTATTTTTTTTATTATACACAAAAAAGAACATCACTTCAAGACATGCATTTTTCTGCACTTTAATCTATCCGTGATGTTCTTTATTATTATTTAATATTAAGTTAACAAATACAGATTACTCTGCTCTTGACATAGCCTGCTCGTAGTCTCTTGTTCCAACCCAGATTTCCTTAGTATATGGACACTTCTTTTGTTTAATAGAGCGCTTGATAATAACCGAAATACATATCACATTCGCTATTATTGCAAGCATTGCAACAACTCCCTGTGCTGTCGGGTTAGCTGTTATACCAAAGTTGGCAATTGCATCTCCTGCACTTGCACCTGTGGTGTGACATGTAATTGCTGCATTATAAAGGTCAAGTGCCTTAACGCCAGCCTTAGTTGCTCCACCGTATAATGATGGCAATACACTAAAAGTATTACTTAACTGGAATAATGGTAATACCTGTGCAAACATACACCATGTTGCAAGTGTCATGGCTCTGTTCTGAATCCATCCACCCTTATTCCATAATGCATTAGCAAATGTAGGAGCAAGAAGAAGAGCTACACCACAGTACCATGTATGTGTTGGAAGATTACAATATGTATACTCAAAATTCCAGATGTCATAAGCAACGATAAACCATATTGTCATATCCGGCCAGAGCATATCATCTTTTTTCTTAGATGAGTAAATTCCCCACCAGCCTGTCATACAGAAGATATTAATAAGTCCTGCAATTCCATTAACAATATTCCACCAGCCACCATAAAGGAATACACCTTCATTAGATGCCCACCACGCACCAGAAAAATCTCCAGTAATCTGGTAAGCTCTTATGGCTGATTCAAAATCAGATACTACCGCAATAAGAATATTAATAGCAACAATTACGAATGGCCAAGGTTTAAACCATTCTTTCTTTCCAATTCCCCACTTATACTTAATCATGAGGAAACCGACAACTCCGATATCTGCTGCATAAAGCTTAGCATAATGGAACCATCCGTTCATATACTCATATGTCTGATTGCTGTGACCGCCAAACAGACCTGCCTGAATTGCTATGAAATAGATTGTGAGTACAGCCGGAATGATAACGAATAACACGATACCACCAATCTTAGTACGACGACCTATCTCATTAAGAATTACTAATCCTGCAAACACAAGCACCCAACCCAGTAACTGAGTCATGGCTGTGCTGCCATAAAGTTGAAATAACATTGTTCACGCCTCCAATCGCTTGATTGATTTATTTTATAAGTATTTTACACTTTTTTAATTGTTATTTCAATGTTTTTGTTAAAAGATTATCGTATTTTGTCACAGATAATACACAAATGTATATTATTTCCTTTCAGGAATAATATATATCCAGATAAGTGAACTCACCAGTAAAAGCATAGGATAAAACAGCTTTGGCAGTATCTGAAATGCCGTAACATTATATCCAAGTTCTGAAACTGCTGATATTGCAACCAGCATCTGCGCACCATATGGAATTATCCCTTGAAATACGCATGAAAATGTATCAAGAAGAGAAGCTGCTTTTCTAGGTGTTATATCATAATCTTCTGACATCTCTTTAGCTATTGGATTAGCCATTACAATAGCTACGGTATTATTAGCTGTAGCAATATCCATTGCACCAACTAAAAGTCCCATTCCAAGCTGTCCACCTTTTTTCCCTTTAAATAATCTTCTTATTCCATTAAGCAGGGCGTTAAATCCACCATACTCTTTAATGAGTGAGCACATTACAGATACAAGCACTGCCACCATACATGTTTCAAACATTCCTGATGCACCGCTTCCCATATTAAGAAGCAGAGTCTCCAATGTAACCCCACCCATAACAAGCATAATAACTATTCCCGAGATTATACCTGTTATAAGAACAACAAAAACATTTACACCAATAATTCCACCTGCAAGTACAAGCACATATGGAATAATCTGAAAAAGATTATATGAATGTGCAATCTCACCATGAATATCTGTATTAAAAGATAGAATAAGAATTATAACAAGTGTCACAATTGCTGCAGGAAGCGCAATCCAGAAGTTCTCCCTGAACTTATCCTTCATAGCACATCCCTGACCATTACATGCCGCAATTGTAGTATCTGATATAAATGAAAGATTATCTCCGAACATCGCTCCACCCATAACAGATGCAACGCAGAGTGCCATACTAAAGCCTGACGCTTCCGACACTGCAACCGCAATCGGTGTAATAAGAGTTATTGTTCCAACTGATGTTCCCATAGCCGTAGAAACAAAGCAAGCAACGATAAAAAGTACTGCCACTGCAAACTTTGTAGGAATAATGCCAAGCATGAAATATGCTACACTTTCTGCACTGCTTCTTCCTACAACACCAACAAATATTCCCGCTGTAATGAATATAAGAAGCATCGTTATAATATTCTTATCCGCAAGACCATTGGCCATCACCTGGAGCTTCTCATCAAATTTAAGCTGAGAATTCTGCATACATGCAACAAGTATTGCTGCCATAAATGCAACAATAATCGGAACATTATAAAATCCCATCGGAATCTTCATAACATATTCAAATATAATTCCGGTTCCAAGATACAAAACAAGAAATACAAGTATAGGTACCAGTGCAACCGGATTAGAACGTCTGTTTTTCTTCATATATTCTTATTAATCCTCGCCCATTTTAGCAAGCTTTGCAGCCTGGTCAGCAGCAATACATGCATCAATAATATCCTGAATATCTCCATCCATAATCTTATCAAGCTTATATAATGTAAGACCAATTCTGTGATCAGTTACTCTTCCCTGTGGGAAATTATATGTTCTTATCTTCTCAGCTCTGTCACCTGTACCAATCTGGCTTCTTCTTGCATCTGCTTCAGCATCATGTGCCTTCTGTGTCTCAATATCGTATAACTTGGCTCTTAAAAGTGCAAATGCTTTCTCTTTATTCTGAATCTGAGACTTCTCTGTCTGTGAATAGATAACAATTCCTGTTGGATAATGTGTAAGACGTACAGCTGAATCTGTTGTATTGACACACTGACCACCATTACCAGAAGCTCTCATAACATCGATACGGATATCCTTCTCATCGATATGGATATCAACTTCTTCTGCCTCTGGCATAACAGCTACAGAAGCTGTAGAAGTCTGGATTCGTCCATTAGATTCAGTTACTGGGATTCTCTGTACTCTGTGAACACCTGACTCATATTTCATAATAGAGTAAGCACCCTGACCCTTAACCATGAATTCAACTTCCTTCATACCACCGATACCAGTCTCATCACCGCTTAATACTTCAACCTTCCAGCCCCTTGCCTGTGCATAATGTACATACATTCTGAAAAGCTCAGCTGCAAAAAGTGCTGCTTCTTCTCCACCAGCACCTGCTCTTATCTCGACAACGATATCCTTGTCATCATTAGGATCTTTAGGTAAAAGAAGAATCTTTAATTCATGTTCTAATTCTTCAACTCTTGCCTTAGACTCATTAAGTTCCTCTTTAGCCATCTCTTTAAGTTCTTCATCTGTCTCTTCATCAAGAATAGCAAGACTGTCCTCAATATTCTTCTTACAGTTCTTATACTCAGTATAAGTCTCTATAAGTGGTGCAAGACTGCTCTGCTCCTTCATAAGCTTTCTGAACTTTTCCTGGTCATTAACTACATCCGGATTACCAAGTTCAGCAGTTATATCTTCATATCTGTTGACTGTATCTTCAAGTCTATCAAACATATTATGTCACTTTCCCTTTCTATAATTAATAAAACTTATATTAATTGTTACTTTTTTCCCATAACAACGCGGTCAAGACCCGCTAAATCCTTAACCACCACTATATCTTTAAAACCTGCCTGTTTCATAATATCTGAAACATCTGCTGCCTGCTCAGCCCCTATTTCATAGCACAGATAACCATTCATCTTAAGATAATCCCCTGATTTATCAGTAATTCTTCTGTAAAACATGAGACCATCCTCTGTTCCATCAAGTGCAAGCATTGGATCATGCAGACGGACCTCATCCTGAAGTCCCTCAATTACCTTAGTTGGTATATATGGCGGATTAGACACTATTATATCATATCTCCTGTCCGCTCCTAATGCAGCAAATAAATCACTCTGTATGAAATCAATATTGTCCGCATCAAGATTACATTTATTCTTCCATGCTACAGCTAATGCCTTGTCAGATATATCAACACCTGTCACATTGCTATCAGGAAATTTCTTTGCAAGTGTTATGCCTATACATCCTGAACCTGTACACATATCAAGTATATCATATCCATCCTTTGCGACTTTAATAACCTCGCTGACAAGAATTTCTGTATCCTGCCTTGGTATAAGTACATTTTCATTAACCACGAACTCATATCCATAAAAATATGCTTTCCCGAGGATATGCTGCAATGGTTTATGAGATGCTCTCTTTTCTATATATTCCTTAAATAAACTGAAATCTTTCTCTGACAGTTCGTTATCTCCATTAATAAAATAAAATGTTCTTGTCATTCCATTAATAGACGACAACAATTCAAAGCTGTCATACTCTGCATTATCAACATTATTGTCTCTAAGCTTTTCAGCACCCCAGTTTACTGCTTGTCTGATTGTCATCATAGCTACTCGTCTTCCAGCCTTTTCTGTTTAAACATAGGAACATCTTCAAGATATGACTCCTCAGGCTCCACTTTCTCAGTCTCGAATTCAAAACCAGCTACAACCTCTTCTTCTGAAAGCTCCTCGGCAGCATCTTTATCTGTATCAGACTGTGAGTTATCTATATATGCCGGAGTATCTATGAATTCAAATCCTTCTATAGCTGATGGATCATCATGATCATCTTTACCATATCCAAGTTCTTTTCCGGTCTGGATGTATTTCTGTTCAGGCGTTAATTCTGTCTCTGCACTATTTTCAGCTTTCTGCTCTTCAAAATCTATAGTTCTTGTCTCTTCATTTCCATGAATAAGACTTCCTGAAATTGCAAGCTCTGCCTCAGATGCAACAAGTGCCTCAACAGGATTCTCCTCCTCTGCATAATATTCAGCAAGGAACTGCTTCCAGTCAAATACTTCTTCAACAGCTTTAATAGCAACTTCTATCATATCCATGTCAGGTTCTCTTGTTGTTAACTTCTGGAACCACATTCCCGGTTTGCTTAAGACTCTTACAAATGCATTGTCATTCTTTCCTGCCCATCTTATAACTTCATAAGAAACACCTGCAATAACAGGAACAAGAAGAATTCTCACTAATATCTGCAATGCAACATTATCAACTCTTATAAATATAAAAAACACAATACTTATAAACATTACAAAGAATAAGAAGCTTGTTCCACATCTTTTATGATATCTTGAACTGTTCTTTACATTCTCTGGTGTAAGTCTGGCACCATTCTCAATACAGTTGATACATTTGTGCTCAGCACCATGATACATGAAAGTTCTCTTAATATCTTTCATCATGGAGATAAGCGATACATATATAACAAATATTAATAATCTCACAATACCTTCTATAAAATTAAGAAGAGCCTTAGAAATTATGTATTTCGATATTAATCTTGTTGCAAGATAAGGAAGAACCATAAATAATCCGATTGCAAAGAATATTGACAGAATAACCGTTACTGCCATTAATACTGATTCAAATTTGTCTTTAAGAATATTCTTTCCAACCTCATCAATCTTAGTCTTTTCCTGTTCTGCAGGATCATCATAAAAAGACGCTGAATAATTAATTGTTGATATCCCAGTAACCAGTGAATCAACAAAATTAACAATTCCTCTGATTATCGGAAGATTGAGCCATGGATGCTTCTCTGTTATGAGTCTGCTTTCTCTTACGACAACTTCTATTTCATTATCGGGTTTTCTGACCGCAATAGAATACTTATCCTTATTACGCATCATAATTCCCTCAATTACAGCCTGTCCCCCAATTCCTGATGGCTTCATATCACTAACCATACCTTTCTAAAATGTTATGTATACATTCAAAAAAAGTTGAGGTCCCGAAAAACCTCAACCTTAATTTCAAAATTAATTGTTTGATACTCCGTACTTCTTGTTGAACTTATCAATACGTCCGCGAGTAGATGATGCCTTCTGCTGTCCTGTGTAGAACGGATGGCACTTTGAACAGATTTCTACGTGGATTTCTTCGTTTGTTGAACCTGTTACGAACTCGTTACCGCAGTTGCAAACAACCTTTGCCTGATAATAAGCTGGATGGATTCCTTCTCTCATGATTTCACCTCTTTACAAATTATTAAGTATTACAATTGTGAATTCCGCCTTAGATTCCCTTTCTATCCCGATGGGATCTATGCGCATTAGACACAATGACCTCTTTATCTGTCATAAACAGCTTTCATATTGTATCACGATGCGACATGTTATGCAAGCATTTTTTAAAAAAGTTCTAAAAAGAAACTATACCTTAGATATAATGGTTCTTATTCACTGTTCTTACCAGTTCTTCGTTATTCTTTGTCTTGACAAACAAATCAAGGATTCTCTCTGCCGCCTCATCTGTCTTTAATCCATTAAGAGCTTTTCTCATTATATCAACAGCTTCCTGCTCTTCATTATTAAGAAGAAGATCTTCTCTTCTTGTACTTGACTTTGCTATATCAATTGCAGGGAACACTCTCTTTTCTGATAGCTTTCTGTCAAGAACAAGTTCCATATTACCTGTTCCCTTAAATTCCTCATATACCACATCATCCATACGGCTTCCTGTATCCACAAGAGCGGTATTCTGTGCATTATCCGGACTGCAGTTCTTATCCGGCACACCATGACAGCCGCGTCCTCTCACCTTCACCGGCAGATGTCCCCTCTCACCGAGATATTCAAATTCGGCTCCTAACTCTGTCAATGCTTCAAAAAGCGAATCCATTGGCCTTGCCTGCATCTGCGGTGTGGCATTTATTGTATATCCGCCGTCTGAGAGTGCAAGCATTGCCGTGAGGAAACGTGCCGCAGTACCGGCGCTCCCCACGTCTATCGTGCCTGTCCTGTTGGGTATTTTTCCACCAAGCCCATCTATCTCCACCCTTTTATCCACTTCATCGACAGCAACATTGTACCCTAATGCTTCAAGGCTCCCTATGAAATGTCTCGAATCATCCGAAAATAATGCCCCATCAAGGACCGTGTGTCCGCAGGCCATCGCTGCCATAAACAGTGCCCTGTTGGTCACGCTCTTAGAACCCGGAACCGTAACACATGCCCTTATAGGATGAACTGCCCTCCTTACCTTATATACACTACCTGTTTCACCTGCACCCATGATATTCCTCGCTTCTTATTTTTGTTTTTATAATTTTTGGGAGGGCGGACAAAACATGCACAATTAATCTATGAGTGTATAACGTATTATATTTATGCATATCAGCTCCATTGTCCGA
>ENA-ORMR01001538-ORMR01001538.1-human-gut-metagenome-genome-assembly--contig:-NODE-1538-length-17239-cov-6.376338_pt1 | contig 17239 bp, 20 predicted proteins | sample MGYA00242107_ERZ509003 | MGnify/ENA primary metagenome ERZ509003 (study PRJEB26280, sample SAMEA2338699) | human gut metagenome | biome: human gut; feature: human-associated habitat; material: faeces... | reverse complement strand
TTTCTCAGGTGGGAAATTTCCGTTTTCATCCGGCTGTACGCGGAACCAGTAAGTATAAAGCTGCTGGAATCCAAGTGATCTGTATAATGCCCGGGCATTGTCATTTCCCTCTACAACCTGAAGATATGCATTCTGTGCACCTTTTTTCATTCCTTCTTTCAGAAGTCCTGTGCAGATCTGACGGGCATAGCCATGTTTGCGGTATTCTTCTTTGACATGGATGGCGTAAATACCGATGTAGTCTCTGTCCAGGATACCAAGCCCGGTTGCGATGATCTGCCCGTCTATGCGGATGCAGGCGCAAATGGTTTCTTTGAGAATTGCCTGATACATGGATGGTACAACTTTTCTGTGAATCGGATTTATAGTATTTTTTAGATTGAACAGACTTTCAATCCATTCAGACGGAATGTTATTGTAGAATGTTACATCAGGATATGGAGTATCCAGATGTGCGGCGTTCATGCTCATTGCCATGACATTGGTGGTATGCTGGATGGCATATCCCCGATTCTCCAGAACATAATCAAAGTCAGGAGAGACAAGAGGACTGATCTTAAATACAGCGGGGGTTCCCAGACGCTTATATACGCTTTCACAGTATGGGATTTTTTCCCGCCAGGTGAGGGTGGAATTGCCGAACTGTTCTACGCTGTTGGTTCTGTGTGTATAAAAATAAGAAAATCTCAGGATCCAGCCGTCGTATAATTCCATCTTGTGAGATGGCCAGGCATTCAGAGACATATCTTCAATCTGTTTAATTGTAGTTTCCATAATATAAGGAAGACTCCTTTCCATAATAAGTCCGCAGATATGAGCGAGGACAGTGATTTATTATACAAAGTTCCGGGAAAATGCGCAATAGCTTATCTGTTCAGGGATTGTTATCAATGCTTTGAAGGAGAGGGAACAGTTTCTCGGCCAGAAGCTTATGTCCATACAAAGTAAGATGAATCCCGTCTGTTGTTATGGTATCAAATCCCGATTGAGTTGCTTCCTTATTAAAATAGTTATGCAAAGGCAGAAATGGAAGTCCGACTCTGACAGAGAGCTGTCGGATAATATCAGACATAGTATGGACATAGGGAATCCATGTCTCATATTCTTCCGGATGTGGAAAGATAAAGGGTTCCATAAGGATTACCTGCCTGGCATCTGCAGTGAGCAGATTCAATAATTCATTGTAATGAGTGGCAAACTCTCTCATCATCTGTTCTTTCTGAGAATCCGTCCGGTCTGTGTTCATTATCAGACCGATATCATTGATGCCGATCAGCAGAGTTACAACAGGAGAGTGATGCAAAGAAATACGGTGTTGGCGGATATTTTCAAGGACTCTTGTCACAGTGAAGCCATCTATGCCATAGTTCCTGAAATGTATGGCGCCTGTTGATTTATCTGTTAACTGTACAGCGCTTGATGAGCGTCCGATAGTATCTCCGGATATGGAGAAAGAAGGAGTCTGATTACGGAACATTTCTGAGAGTATCTGTACATACCCATTTCCCAGAGGAAAATCTTCAAATAAATGATTACAGTCCGTAATACTGTCTCCCAGACAAATGATTTGCATAAAAAACCTCCTGTTTGGTATTACCAATATAAAGATTGGTAAGTATAGAGATATAAAATTTATATAAAAACCATATAAAATAATATCATCTGCTTACAGTTCGGTCAATGAAAATTGCCTTTTTTTCGTGAAAATGCATTAAAAAAATTATGAAAATCTATTTTTCAATCAAAATATCTGGATGAAATGCACAAAAAGAAAATCTATTTTTGCCAGAAATAGTCAAAATAATTGTTGACTTTTTAACGGATTTTAATATAATAATCTCAAAATCTTGAATCGATGGAAAGCTTATGAAATATTTTACAGACATAAGTTTAGGAATCCTGGCTGAGGCATCTGAGGCAGACAGCATAAAAAGCCAGAATATCTTCCGGAGATTTAAATAGAAAAAGGAGGGAAAAGAAACGGGTAATTTAGCAGACACGTTAATGGAAGAACTTCAATGTAAGACAGTTTTTACCATACCGGTGTTTGGAGGAATACCAGTTGCAGAGTCAGTAGCAGTGACATGGGTGATCATGGCAGTGCTTTTAATTTTGTCATTGGTGCTCGTAAGAAACCTGAGTGTGGAAAACCCCGGTAAGAAACAGATTTTGTTGGAAACCGGTGTCAGTTTTCTTCATGATTTCTTTAAGGATATCCTTGGAGAAGAGGGAAAAATGTATATTCCCTATCTGATGACAGTTGTCATTTACATTGGAATTGCAAACATTTTCGGTGTGTTTGGATTTGTACCGCCTACAAAGGATTTAAACTGTACGATCGGTCTTGCGATCACAAGTATTTTTCTGATCGAGTATGCAGGATTCCATAAGAAAGGTCTGAAAGGCTTTCTTAAAAGCTTCGCAGAGCCGGCACCGATTATGCTGCCAATCAATATTCTGGAGGTCGCCATTCGACCCACATCACTTTGTATGCGACTTTTTGGTAATGTGTTAGGAAGCTATGTGGTTATGAAACTTCTTGAGTTTATATGCCCGGCAGTTCTTCCTATTCCATTCAGCCTGTATTTTGATTTCTTTGACGGATTCATTCAGGCTTATGTATTTGTATTCTTAACTTCTTTATTTATCAAAGAAGCTATTGAATAAAAAAGACTACTGTTCATACAGGAATATGACACCTATATAAGACCTGAGACGCGGGACATAATGGATAAGACAGCAGTTATGAACAGCACTTAAATGCTGTCCGGATATCCGGTGGGTCATAACGGTCATAAACAACCGTTGGTACAGACATCTGTTGCACAGGCATCAATGATCTCATCGGAATATCGACAGGATAGCATATTGTGAAGAAAGATTTGTAATATTTAGTTTATTTCAGTTAAACAACAGGAGGAAAAAGTTATGTTAGTAGCTATTGGAGCAGGAATCGCAGTTTTAACAGGTATTGGCGCTGGTATCGGTATTGGTATGGCAACATCCAAAGCAGTAGAAGCAATCGCAAGACAGCCGGAAGCAGAAAGCAAGATCAGCAAATCCCTTCTTTTAGGATGTGCCCTTGCCGAGGCAACAGCTATTTACGGTTTCGTTATCGGTCTTCTGATCGTTATCATGCTTGGCTAATTGATGGATAAAGAATAACTAAGAAAGGCAGGTGGGACAGGTGATCGAGATTAACATCAACCTGGTCTTTACAATTATTAACCTGATTGTTCTTTATCTTTTAATGAAAAAGTTCTTATTTGGTCCGATCCTCAATGTGATGGAGCAGAGAAAAAACATGATCGACCAGCAGTTCGCAAGTGCCAAAGATACAGAAGAACAGGCATATGAACTGAAAGGCAAATATGAAGATGCACTGAAATCTGCGAAAGACGAATCCATGCGTATTGTAAACCAGGCAAAGGATGAGGCAAAAGTACAGGCTGAGCGTATTGTAAAAGATGCAAACACACAGGCTGGTGCAATGCTTGACAAAGCAAAGGCAGATATCAGGACAGAGCAGGAAAATGCTATGAAGGCTATGGAAAGCAGAGTGGCAGAGATCGCGCTGGATGCAGCCTCAAAGATCATGGGAGAGAAAAACAGCAGAAGAGAAACCTGCTTTTTTCTGATATCTATCCATGAATTTATTCCCAGAAATCCAAGTACACATATTTCTTTTACGCCATTCATCTCCATATACATCTCTCCGGAAAAATTCATCCACACCTGCTACATGCTCCCATTTCCGAAACAGAGGAAGCTTTTACCAGTCTTACCGAACGTTTCAGCCCACTGCAGGACTCCAGATTATGGTATCTGTTTCCCTGTTCCGTAACATATACCACTCCTGCCGGATTCTGATTCCTGCTGCAGATTTCACAGGCTGAATAATGCTCCCCGTACTTATTGGATGCAGATTTTGCGGAACTTCCGGGAATTTGTTTTAATGAAACATTCAGATAGCTGCAGCCCGGATTTTTATGGTACACACTGCCCGAGTCAGTTACATAAACCATCGGTTCTGTTTCTCCCTGCTCTCCTCCATTGTCAGGAAATTCGGTTCCTGTCCATGCATGGACTTTTACATGGTTATAAACTCCAACATCCGGAAGAGGTATCAGTCCACCAAAGGGTTTATACGTGTAGATATCCGGCAGCGTAATATCATCAACACTGTCCCCACCCGGAAGATACGCATACATTCCCGCCTGCTTTGCCTTCGTACACAATGCAGTCAGATGTTCCGTCTGCAGTTTATATATATCCATAAACGAAATCAGCGTAACCATTCCCAGGAAGAACAGCGGCAGTACAAGTGCTGTTTCTACTGCCAGACTTCCCTTCTTAATCTTTCCCCGAAAAGAGGTGCAGAAAGATACTTTTACAGAAGAAACTTCTCCAATATGTTCTTTTGCATTTGTCCGAAAATATTTCCGACTCTTTTGGGGGAATAAAAGATCGTAAATATTGCTTAGAGAGACTTTTCTCCTTTCATAAATTTTTTTATCTTTTTTTCCGATTTCTTCAATGCTTTGTTTTTCTTTCTGTAAAAGCATCTTTTCACACCTCTTTTCAGCAATTCATTCATAACAATACTGACGTATCACCTGAAATTCCTTTTTCCTGTTTGCTTTTACCTCCGCAAATGCCTCCAGAGCTACAACACAGGAATCCATATAAAAATTTGCCCTGCCTTTCTTTCTTATCACATCTTCGATCATCTCCATAGCTCTCATCACTTTCTTTTCCTTTGAAACAGGCAATATCAGAACCTGAAGGTAATCCTCATAGGACAATCCATGTTCATTGTTTTTCCGCATGGAATCCAGTCCTTCCATCAGACTTGAAAGATTAGACAGCGAAATCTGCCAGTCTGCGGAAGTTTTTACAAGGGGAATCTTCCCTCCTGCAAAAAGTTCTCTCACATCCAGTACGCTCTCCGCAAATGCCCAGCATAAAAGCAATGCAGACTCTATCACTACTGCTGCCGGAGGAACCAGAAATCCCGACGCAATGGCTGCAGCGAGTGCCTGTGCCTCTGTTCTTTTTACATTATCTGCCATCAAACATGCAAAGTTTACGCCTTCTCTGATGAACAAGAGCTTTGATGCCACAGATTTAAGGTTATCTATATCATTGTCTCTTCCTCCAAAAACATATTCCATCTGATATGCAAGACTTTCTTTTGACGGATCTGTGTAATTTCCCAGATGATTCATCAGATACTGCTGAAACAAAACCCCGGAAGTATAACTGCTATCTGCTGTCACTCCGTCCGGCATCTCCATTCCCTGTTGCAGCTGTCTTCCCGAAACCATTGTGTCTTTGCTGACTGTCCGGGTGGAAATTTCCCGTCCGGGTGGCAAGACCAGCTCCAGTATTCCCATTTTCATAATTCTTTTTATAATACTGATGGGATTGTCAGCCTGTGGCTGCGTCGGTGCTGGCTGGGTTGATATTTGTCCTTCCTGTTGCTGCCTGTTTTCAGCTTCCTGTGCTGCCTGCCGGCTTTTCTGAGAAGCCTGATCCATTTCCGAATCATATCTGTCGATGGAGCCTCCTGTCTCCGCCTGTTTTGCTTTCAGATCCGCCTCTTCTGTTTTTCTCTCTCGATCAGACATTTTGTTGAGAAGGCGCTGTACCCCCTGACTTCCAAGAGTTTCCTGCATATACTGCACAATCTGCTGATAAAAAACCTCTCCGCCTACAAGCAGCTCCGTCCTGTGGCGCTGGAACTGCGAAATGCCAAAGACAAGGCCGCGTTCCGGCGGCAGCATGAAAGCCAACTGATCTTGTATGAGGCGGCGGCAAAGGCGCTCAAAGAGGCCGGGATCACAAAGCTCCCCAACCTGTACGCCCTCAAAACCGAGTATAAAAAGCTGGACGCAGAACGGGAACGGCTGTCCGCACAGTACAGCGAAGCGAAACAGAAATTGAAAGAATACGGCATTGTCAAACAGAATGTAGACAGCATTTTGCGGACAGTGCCGGGAAAGGAGCATACGCAGGAACGATGAACATACCGAGAATGAGTTACCCCCAATACCGCAAGGCCCGCAGGCTCACCCATGAGTGCTGCAACTACTGTAACGGAAACTGCCTCCTGCTGGACGATGGGGAGGAATGTGTCTGTGTGCAGAGTATTTCCTATTCGCTGCTGTGCCGGTGGTTCAAGGTGGCCGTCCTGCCGCTGGACGCGGCCCTGTGTGCCGAGATCACCAAAGGCCGGGACGAGATCAAACGCTGTGCCGTCTGCGGGGCGGCGTTTACGCCAAACTCCAACCGGGCCAAATACTGCCCGGATTGTGCGGTGCAGGTACGCCGGAAGAAAGAGGCGGAACGCCAGCGGAAAAGATACCTCCTGTCTACGCATTTAGGGCGGTAAAAGTCCACGGAAATCAAGGGTTTTTCCGCATGGTCGGCAGGCAGGTGGATAAAGTTATCCTGTTCCCTGCAAAACGGGGTTCTAAATGCGGGAAAAAGGACAAAAAAGAAGCGCCAGATGCAGAGGCTTTGATACCTATGCGCCCGGCGCTTTTTCAGCCTATTAGCTGATCTACATAGGTAATTAGAGGGTGCAGATGTTTCAGGCGAAACATCTCAAATAACTTATCTGGATTTACCCATTGAACATCCACAACTTCTGTTTCCTGTAAACGCATTTCTTCAATCTTTATATCCTTATGAAATAGCCAAACATCGTAAAAATCCTGCACATTTTCCCGTCTGCTCTGATAAATCAATTTTTCACTTCCGGGAGTAAGCAGTATTCCTAATTCTTCTTTTACCTCTCGGATTGCTCCTTGTAAACTGGTTTCCCCGGAAAGTACAGAACCACCCGTACATTCCCAATAAAGAGGGTATTGCTTTTTCGGATGCCGCTGTGATAAAAGATACTGCCCCTGCTGGTTGACGATCCATACACTCACAGATAAATGATACAGCCCTTTGGGTATGATTTCTCCACGGCACACTGTTATTCCAGACTTTTCCCGTTTTGCATTATATAAATCCCATTTTTCCATTTTCATACCTCTTTGTGTGGGATCGGTGCTTGCCGAAAATCAAGTAAGTAAATATCCGCAATCCTTTCTATTTCTGTACGCTGATCTGCGGAATACTTATCATAAATCCCGCCTGCTAACATACGGGCTGCCTTTGCGCTTTTAATTGCTGGAAGCACATCATCAAACACAATACAGTGTTCAGGTACAACCCCTAATTTTCTTGCGGCCAATTCAAAGACATCCGAATATTCTTTTCCCCGCTGAACCTCATCTGTTGAACATAGAGCGTCAAATAATTCTAAAATAGAATTGTTCTTTAAGCATGGAATATAGAGCTTTTCCGGCAACCCCGTAGCAACTGCAAGTTTTATTCCATGTTCTTTTAAGCGCAGAAGATAATCAAGGGCATGGGGCAGCAGACCGACATGGTTACTGTATTCCTCGACCGCCATATTATTCCATTCCTCAATAATTCCCTCTACCGTTTCCTGCAATCCAAAAAGATCAATGGTATATTGTGCGGCTTCCTCAAAACTCCTTGCACATATTTCAGTTACATAATTTTCCGGGACGGGAAGATTTCTCTTTTTCAAAAACTGAATATCTATATGCTCCCATACATCCATGGAATCCAGAATTGTTCCATCTAAATCAAAGATTGCCGCATTAAAATCCATTTTTCTTTTCCTTTCCGCAAAATAAATCTTTCAGTTCCGCAGCAGCAGCTTTTATATCAGACTGCGCTATGATGGCAGATACAACAGCCAGCCCGTCAATTCCCATGGGCTTGAAACGCCCTGCATTTCCCTTATTGATACCGCCAATAACAACTATCGGCAAAGAAACGGCTGCGCGGATTTTCTGTAATTCTTCCATTGATACAGAATCAGCGTCGGTTTTAGTTCCAGTAGGGAACATTGCGCCAACTCCCAAATAATCTGCACCATCCTGTTGTGCCTGTATTGCTTCTGCAATGGAAGATGCAGATACTCCCAACAGCATATTTTCCCCAATTACTTTGCGGACGGCAGCCGCAGGTAAATCATGCTGTCCAATATGTACCCCCGTAGCCTGCACAGCCATTGCAATATCTATCCGGTCGTTTATGATAAGGGGAATATGGTATTTATCCGTAACCTGTTTCACGGCAACAGCCTGATTGTAAAATTCTAATGAGGACAATTCTTTTTCTCGGAGTTGTATCATTGTGCAGCCTCCTAAAATTGCCTGTTCTACCGCTTCTGTCAGGCTATCGCAGCTCATTAGTTGACGATCAGTAACAAGATAAAGTGTATAATCAAAGTTCATTTTGCACCTGCCTATTCTTTAGATAAACCATGCTGATACAATTCGTAGAAATGGTGCGTCGGGCCACAGCCTTTTCCAATCGCAAGAGAGTGTTCGATTGCCATTGTGACATAAGCCTTTGCAGATTCGACTGCAAGCGGAACACTTTTTCCCTTTGCAAGCTGGGAAGCGATTGCAGAAGAAAAGGTACAGCCTGTCCCATGAGTATTTTTCGTATCAATGCGGGATGTTTCAAAATGGTAGAAATTTTCTCCATTAAATAGGACATCAACAGCATTTCCTATATGATGTCCACCCTTGACAACAATCGCCTTACAACCCATGGCATATATTTTTCTTGCGGCAGCCTCCATATCTGAAACTGTGGAAATCTGCATATCTGCTATTTTCTCTGCCTCTGGAATATTCGGAGTAAGTACATCGGCCAGTGGAATTACTGTGTCTATCAAGGTGGAAACCGCCGTAGGATTCATCAATGGGCAGCCATTTTTGGCATACATAACCGGGTCGATTACGACATTTTGGGGCTTATATTGTAATAGTTTCTTTGCCACCGCTTTCATACATTCTGGTGTAGAAAGCATACCGATTTTTACTGCGTCCACTTCAATATCTTCAAATACGGCGTCAATCTGTTTTTCAATCATATCCGGGGTAATATCTTGGATGTCGATAACACGGCTGGTGTTCTCTGCAACAACAGAAACAATAACACTCATTCCAAATACACCGTGAGCAGAAAAAGTTTTCAAATCAGCCTGAATACCTGCACCTCCGCTGCAATCTGATCCGGCAATGGACAATACTTTTTTCATTTTGCATTTTCCTCCATTCTCTCGTTCCGATAGGCCATCTTCCAAAAAGCAAGCTCTAACAAACTTGCTTTTTCAAAAATATCAGCCAGATACTTTTTATTTGCTACTGATAACCCGGCACATTTATGCTCTGCAAAAGCAGACCATTCTTTGCAGCTTTCTGCATATTGTTCATCCGCATAATCTTTGATAAAGTCCCAATATCTTGACTGTCTGCTTGTAGGAACAGCCGCCAATTTGCGGAATATATAGCTGTAACTTAGCATACAGGGAAGAACCGCCATTAAAATTTCTTCATTCTTTCCATGTGACGCAATCTCAAACATGAAATCAATGTAATTTTGATTTTCAGGCAGAGGAGCGATCAGTTCAATATCATTATCCGTCATGCAAAATTGCTTTAGATAATCCAGACGCACTTCTGATTCCGTATCATTTACAAAATTCAGCATGGAATAGTAAAGCTGAATTTCTCTTAATGTATCAGCATGAAAAATTGCCTTGCCGTATATACGGGCATAGTTTTTCAGATAGATACTATCCTGAATCATATATCTCTTGAACTTTTCAAGAGGTAGCTTTCCAGTTTGCACTTCCTGCACAAATGGGGTAGCTGCACATTCTTCCCAAATGGGGATGTTGCGGGTTAAAATGTCTTTCATAAATGCCATGTTTGTTCCTCCTAAAATAAAAAAATAGAGCCTCTAAAACAATTAGAAGCTCTTTCAGACGCAATACGAGCGTAAGAAATTGCTTCCCTACGCCGGTATTAGCCGACAGGTCCAGAGGTCAGGTCTTACCTTTTTCAACTTGTTCAGTTCCCTCGCAAACACATATCATATCTTATTCAATTAAAAAGGACATTCCCAAAACAGAGAATGTCCAAAAAATACGAATCTGTATTCTTTAGCTCCCTGCGTTGGTATTAGCCAACAGGTTCAAAGGGTCAGGTTTTAACCTTCTCAACTACAAGGTAGTCCCCCTGCTTGAGTATTATTATAGTTAAGAAGTCCCGGAAAGTCAAGGTCTATAGAATTCAAGTTAGCAAACCTTATTGACGGGATTTTTCTGTGCTGCGCTGCGGTTGTGGTGGGGAAGAAATCTCTAATAGGTATTCCACATTGGCCCGAACATTATGAAGTTCTTTCATATCATTTTTGGTCTGCTTATAGGCAGAATAGGCTTTCCGTTTTTGTTCCAGAAGATCGGTGTATTCCTCCCGGAGAGATTTGACAGAGGGGAGCTTTTTGATTCCCAGCTCGTCAAAATGATTCTTTGCCGCCTGGTGCAGCAGAATTTCAGCTTCATGTTCTGTTCGGAATTTTTTGCTGTACCCGGCTTTGCGATATTCTACATAGACAGCCCGCGTTTTCGCATAGTTTACGATCTGTTTTTGCAGCTCGGCATTGGCGTTCATTTTTGACTCCAGATCTTTGATCTGAACGGATAAGGTATTGAAATTAGTGGTAGTGGCGTTGGCTTTTTCCAGAAGATCCTCATAACCCATATCGCCATGTTCTTTTAAGTAGAGCACTGCCTGAGAAAGCTGCTTTAGGTTGAACACTTTTGCCCAGCGCTCATAACCAGGGCCCTTGCCGGAACGGATTGCAGCTTCAATATCAACCAGCAATCCAACTTTGGAAACCGTTTTTTTAGAAAAGGCATGGCGGGGTTTTACTGTCCGTGTACCGGCAATCCGTTCTTTGATGGCCTGTTCTGTATAATCGCCTTTGAGCGTATCGCATCGGGTATAATTTTCTTGTCCCGGAACTCGGAACCGAAGATGTTTTCTTTCACGGTTGACTTCCAGCCCAGCAGTTTCCAGCTTCTGTAGAAGTTCCTCAAGATCTTTTGGCTTTTCCTCTAATGCAGCATCAATAGCAATGCGTATCTGCTCCTGAAAGGAAGGCTGCTTTTTATTTCCCAGCCATGTGCCATAATGCTCCCGGCTGGGTTTCGGATTTTCTACAATCGAAAGTCCATGCTCCAAACACAGCTTGTCATTCATTCGCCGGATTGCCCAGGTAGAACCCCAGAAGTTGCGAAATTTTTTCTGACAGTCCAGTGTAGTAGAGTTGATAATGATGTGATTATGGACATGGTGCTTATCCACATGGGTGCAGACAACAAAGGCATGGTTTCCTTTTGTGAGCTTCAGTGCCAGCTCCCTGCCGATCTGATTAGCTTCTTCTGGCGTAACTTCGCCGGGCTTAAATGCCTGACGGAGATGGTAGGCGATCACATCATCTGCACCCTGATTTCTGCCGGTCAGATTTGCATACTGTCGTTTGGACAGAAGAAACTCTGCATCAGCAAGCCGGGTATCACACTCATAGCCATAAATGAATTTTCCAAAATCGGTTTTCTGCGGATTTTCTACATAATCAATAATATCTGAGATCGCAGTAGAGATATTCCGACCTTTTCCTACATGCAGAGGCATCAGTCTTGTGGTCGCTATTTTCGTCACCTCCTTAACTTAATTCCAATCAGAGAAGTTATAATTGCAGAAAAAGAGCGGGGCTGCCTATGCGCCCCGCCAAATCTGCTTAACCAAATATAAAATCCTTTAAGGCACTGTTTGCCCCGCCAATGATCCCTACCAGCCATGCAGCCGCCAGAGGCAGACCGTATGGACTGATAAGAAAGGCGATCATAAGCCATGCAAGACCCGGCAAAAATCCTGCGACAAAGAACAGCACCAATGCCGCCAGAAAGATGATCCCAGAAAGAATCCCAAGTACCGCACCGGAAAGAACCACTAAAAATTTACATACCAGATAAAGAATCCCCGTAACCAGCATAAAGGGAAGTGCCAGTAATTTACCTATCAAACGCATACGCTTTGCCTCCTTTCAGAAGGGCATCTGCCCTTATAAAAATTTTACCGTGACGGCAAAAAGAAAGCAACGGCTTTCCGGCTGTTTATGAAATGTTTGCAAATCCCCGGATCAGTTTGTCCATGCCATCCCAAAGGCTGTCCAGACGGGTGCGGATGTCATCTATATCTGCGGCATAAATATTGCCGGTCTCATTGGCCCGTCTGGTATATTGGTTTAAGTTATTGGAACAAATGCGGAGAAGCCGGATCATTTCCTGAATATCTCCCATATCAAGGTGAATGATGTAACCGTCTACGGCCATCTTTCGCAGATATGCCGACAGGTTGGTAATGCCAAGTTCCGCCATGCGTTCTTTTACCAGTTCGGCCTCCGGTTCGGACATGACAAATTCGACGCGGACGGATTTTTTGTTATGCCCGCCCTTCATCGTTCCAACCCTCTTTTATGAGATGAGACCTCCTGTGTTGAAACCACCGTCTTTGCTCTTTTGAGTTTTTCCCGCAGGGTGGTCTTTTCCAGCTTATCAAGATATTCCTCCAGATTTCCGGCTGTCGCATGATAGCTGCGTTTGAAGCGTTCCCGTTTTAGAATCATCATCAGCTCCGGCTCATTTTCCGGCAGATAAGTCATTGTTTTAGGGGCTCCATGCTCTGGCATAAGCCGGTTCATAAATTGTCTCCGTTCCTGATAGGGAATCGTGATAACATTTCCATCCTCAAAAGCAACGGCTACATTTCCGATTGGACAGGTCAATTTTTTCATCCGTTCCACATGTTCTCTATAATTTAGCGGATAGAGATCGCCAAATATTTTTCCGTCCCTGACTTCTTTCAAAGAGATGGCATAAGCCAAAACGGGATCATTTGTCTGTTCCTGGTAAAACCGCCACACTTTATTTTCATGGCTTCCATCCAGATAAACTTCCCGTTCGCGCAGGGTATAGGTTCCGCAAGGGCGTGACATCCAAAGAAGCTGTTTATCCTCTGAACGGTCTGACACAGCCAGTTTTGAAATCAGTTCCTTATCCAGGTCAAAGTCCTCTTTATAATGTTGGGTATGAAGATCTACGATACGGGAAAGAGCACCCAAAAGATCTACATCCTCAAATCTTACCCCGGCCATCAGCGTTCCCTTTCCGGCACAGGAGGGATCATCTGCCTTGCTTCATGCTCCGGTTTGTCTGCTTTCAAACGGTCCATCAAAGACGGCTTTGCTTCCGGCACCAGCTCCCGGATTTCTTCATCCGTCTGTCCGTCTGTCAGATCCGGGCGCACAGGAGGTTCGTTGTTCAGCCTGCCATCCAGCATATTGTAGTTGCCGGTCTGACCTTCCTCATAAAGTTCTGCATTGCGCAGATAACTCTCCGGCGCCTGAAATGGCTGTCCGGCAAACAGAATTTCTCTTTGGGTGGTAAACTGTGCAGGGACCCCATTTTGCAGTCTTGCAAATTCTTCATACTGGCGCAGGGTAAGCCCTCGTTCCAGCATTTCCGCCTGGGTATGCGCCCAGCCTTCTCCATAGAGAAAATAGTACATGTCGGGCTGATCACAGACAAAACACAGGGAACCGTCCTGATTGTCATAGTAAGATGGCTGCATATCCTGGTAATGGCAGCGTTCCTCACGCCCAAAATACACACGGTTGTCCGCACCCAGCATAGCGACCATACCCGCGTAATTACTATGGACCGCAGAGCGGATTTCTACCAGCGGATCTGTTTGAGAAGGAATCTGTCTGCCCGGAATCTCATTTTGTTTTTCCGCTGCATCATTTCTTGGTATCACTTCTTCATGGCTGCGTGCATCCAGCTCCGGTTGAGATGTTCCTTTCCGAACAGCACTGGGCTCCGGTTCTTTTTCTTTCACATAGTATCGGACATTTGCTGTCGTATGTTCGTTGGCTTCCTTTGCATAGTTTTCAGCAGCAGCTTTGGTATCAAACTCCAACGGTTTTCCATTTTCCTTGCACCAGCTTTGTGCCGGTCCGAAAATAGAAGTGCTGCTTCGTACTGCCCATACACCATAGGTCCGTTTCTTTTCCATTCCGCATCCCTCCTTATCGTTCCTGCTGTTTGGAAGTTTGTTGCTTTTTTACCGGGTCTGCCGGTTTTGTTGCTTTTAGCTGCTGACGGAGAGAATTCTTATGCTCCAGTTCGGAATCTGTGATGTTGACATATTCGCCAATGATACAGAGCGCTTCTCCATAACTGCCGGAAACAAATACCCGATCAGACATTTCTTTTGCCTGTTCTTTCAAACCATGCTCCCGCAAAGTACGGGAAGCAATACCCAGCAGATTAAAAATGTTCCCATCTGCTCCGATCAGCGGACAATCCGGTTTATCTGCCAACGCTTCCGGTGTTTCTATAAATCCGCCTAAATAATTCGGCACAAAGTCCGACAGCCATGTGCCGCCATAGACTTCATGGGTCTGTAAACGCCACAGGGCAAGTTTTCCTATATCCAGTTTCACATCATCAAACGGGTAAAGCAGACAGGTCAGTTCGCCGTGCTGAAAAGCAGCCACATTCTCAAACTGACAGCCATCTTTCAATATGCCTGCTTTTGTCAGCATTTCATTGATCCCGTCCACCCACTCTGTCAGATCCCCGCCACAGCCCTGTAAAATCAGTCCTTCCTTATCCGGCATGCGGCGAAGGTCCTCCGCGGTAATCGTGTTGATATTCAAAAAATCGCCTCCTATCGTTTTTGTTAAAATATATGTTTTGTCTGCAACTTAACCTCATTTCAAAGCACCGGAGTATTCTTATACAGCTCCCTTGAAAACAGGTGCAAAAAGCCCTTGAAAATCAAGGACTTTTAAGGCTAAGTTGCGGACATATCATGGTTGGTTTTGCCGCTTCCGGCGTTTGCGTTCCCGCTCGGATTTCCGTCTTGCATAGACCCGGCAGGCAGCGGAACAATATGCCTGGCTGGTTGTAGGAAGATATGCCTTTCCACACACAGGGCATATTTTCTGTCTCATGGAGGTGTCCTCGCCGGTAATGGCTGATTCCAGTGCTGCATCCACCGGCAGCACCGCTTTTTCAAAGTACCTGCAATAAGCACCGGTCCACCATTTATTCAGCATGTAACAAGGGCTGTCCAGAGGAAGGCAGATCTTATCCTGGGAGTCATAGTTGGCGCAAAGCTCCGTAACCAGCTTTCGGATCGTAGCCCGCTCCGAGCGGTTCAATTCTCTCTCCGCCATAACGCCTACCTTTCCGGGGCTCTGCTTTGCCGACCGCTGGAAATTTCGGTTGTATCAGTAACATTCCTGGGCTGTGAAAGGGCATCGGCGATAGAGTTCCGCTTTTTCTGTTTTGGTTCATGGTAAATAAAAAGTTCATTTTTTCCTGGTACATACAACAATCCATTTTCTTCGCAGCGGAAAATATCACATTCTTTGTCTGTTGAAACGGTATAAAAGTCTTTGTAATCATAAGGTGCTTTTTGCCGATCCTGATAGGTACACAGCCCTAAGTTGGGGTCACTTGCCAGCCGTTTCGATATGGCGAAAAAGTCGCCTTCTTTTTTGTGAAATTTTCGTATGGGCGTGAAGTGATAACCGCCATATTCAAAGGTTTTTCGATCGCTCATTTACGCCTGCCTTTCTTTACTGGAAATTCCAGCTTGAAATTCACATATTTACCGCCGGTATCATCCAGAATCACTTCCGCATCATAGGTCTTTCCTGTTTTTTCACTGTAAAGCCCGGACATAGAAATACGGCCCTCTTTCAAAAGAGCCGCTGCCACAGACTTTGTGATGGATTTTTTCTTGCTGGAAAAGAAACGGTTATCTTTCCAAAAAGCAAAAGAACATTCCCTGTTGTCGCAGAAAAAACCTTTCTTTCCTTCATATACCGGGGCTCCGCAGCGAGGACATACCCCTACGGCTTCATGTGCAGTTCCTCTGGAAGAAGGAAACAGATCCGCAAAACGTTCTTCCGGGGTAGTATGTTCTTTTACCAGCGTCCGGCTCATATCTGCAATCTGATCCATAAAAGATGTTGCCGACAGTTCGCCATGTTCCACTTGTTTCAGCATGGATTCCCATTCTGCAGTTAAGATGGGAGATTTGATATTGTCCGGCAGGACTGCGATCAGGTTCTTTCCTTTTTCCGTAGGAATGAGCTGCTTTTTCTTTCGCTGTACAAATCCGGCAGAAACCAGCTTTTCCAGTGTTGCCGCACGGGTAGCCGGAGTACCCAATCCTTTACGCTCGGCATCTTCCGGCATATCTTCCGCACCGGCAGTCTCCATAGCGGACAGCAGTGTGTCCTCTGATACGCTTTGTCAAGGGTGTTTAAGAAATTTTTTCGCTTTGTTCAAACTCTTTTGCACAATCATTCAAAATAAGCCGCTTAATCTTATCGGTCATCGTTTCCTTGCTCGTTTCGCTGAAATGCAGCTTGACACGATAGGTTGTCTTTCCAATCCTCTTTACCATAACGGGCTGCTGTGTACCTTGTGCGGTCAGAGGGGAAGCGGTAGGGGTGGCGGTGCGGGTGTTGGTTTCGTTGCTCATAGGCTCTCCTTTCAAAGATAAAGCCCCATGCGGTCAGCACATGGGGCGGTGGTCGGTATAGTGAAAGTGCGAAAGTGCAAAGTGCAAAGGGTCTGCGTTTTGCGCTTTCAGCTTGCGGGTTCGGGCGGCTGCTTCTTCTTGATGAAGTTGTACCATTGACCGCCGACACGCCTTGCACCTAAAATGCCGCCCATGTTGCGCTTGGCGTTCTGCACCGTCCTCTCGGATATTCCGGCTTCGGCTGCGGCTTTTACAATGTCCTCACTGGCAAGCTCTTTCCCGTCTGCAAGCAGGTCAAGTATCAGCCGTTCCGCCTGTTCGGTCTTGGTGGCGGTGTTGCCGCCCGCGCCGGACAGCAGCTCGTCGGCGGTGATGTCGTATTCGCCTATCCACGAAAAGCCCGTTTCCGGGTCAAGGCAAAAGGCAACGGGCTTGCCCTCCGGCGCAAGGGAAGATTTGTCATGGACGATAACGCGCACATTCGGTTCTCGCTTCACGCGCCCGATCAGCAGGACGCTCCTTGCTGCGGCGCGGAAGTCGATAGAACCTAAGCCCCGGTATGCGCTCTGCCCTCCGGCAGCTTTGTTGAGATGTCCGATAAGGATAACGGCGCACCCGGTACGCTCGGCAACATCGGCAAGGCGGCGGAACATGGGGCGCACTTCGTTTGCCCGGTTCATGTCGGTTTTTTCGCCCATGTACGCCTGTATGGGGTCAAGGATAATCAG
>ENA-ORMR01001519-ORMR01001519.1-human-gut-metagenome-genome-assembly--contig:-NODE-1519-length-17545-cov-7.429617_pt1 | contig 17545 bp, 16 predicted proteins | sample MGYA00242107_ERZ509003 | MGnify/ENA primary metagenome ERZ509003 (study PRJEB26280, sample SAMEA2338699) | human gut metagenome | biome: human gut; feature: human-associated habitat; material: faeces... | reverse complement strand
AGGGAACTTTTTTATAGATGGAAGAAGAAGGAGACAAAAGAAAAGGAGAAAAGGGGAAGGAAAACGTGGGAACGAAGGAGAAAGAGGAGGAAAAGGCGGCGGGGAAAAGGGGGAATGGCACAGGGAAGACGGGGGCAACGAGGCTGAAAACACGCACAAAGAAAACACAGAAAAAGCACAAAGGGAACGGAAAGCCCAAGGACGGAGATAGGAAGGACGGTAAAGAACAGCAGGAAGAAAGAGAGTTTGGAACGAAAGACACACAAGGAAAATATAGGGCATGTGTCAGGAGGCGTACACAAAGGAGAGATAAATAAGGAAGAGGCAAAGGATGTAAAAGAGGAGGAGGTTCCGAGACTGGAAAGGCGGCAAAGGAAATGGGAAGACAGAGGAATTAGGATTGGAACAACAAATAACCGATAGGGGACATTACTTTCATGCAGACCGGACGTCTCCCCTTACACAGGAATTTTGCAAAAAGAGACTTCATCTTTCAGGTTACGGTATAAACCTCTCATAATATTGAAGTTACAAACTGAAGGATGTTTCAGGCATCTTTCAGCCAAGCTCCATTTCATTTGGCGCAGAACCGAAAATCGTTCGCCTGAGATTGAAAAATCATTTGGCTGAGAACTTTTTACCGCTTTCCGCAATGAAAGGAAACGGAAAGATGCCTGAAACATCCTTCATTCCGTAATTCATTATAAAATAACATCTTACAGTAAATACTGAAAGATGAAAGGGATTTTTTGAAAACTCTTGGGAAGGGAAGCGTGCGGGGCATGGCAACATCCCGAAAAGAATGCCTGAATCCTCATATAGCTGCTATTGTTTACAAAAAACATGAAAAGAAGAATGAAAAGAACGGGGGATGTGCCATATTCCAGCATATCCCCCGTCTTTTTATGGCACTATAAAATATTTTGTGTAAATGTAAAATACGGGATTCAATATGGGTTCCGTATTTTTTATTTAATAGCTTTGCAAAATGAAGAAAATTATGAAAGAGAAGAATCATGCAGTGCCTGATGAGGTATTAAGTAAGGAGTTCCTTAGCCAGTTCAAAACAGAAGCTGATGTCAGCAAGTTTCTGAAGCAGCTACACGTGCAGGTATTGGAGAAAATGCTTGAAGGTGAGATGGATGCCCATCTGGGTTATGAGAAGAATTCGGTTTCCGGTAATAATAGCGGTAATTCCCGTAACGGCAGTTATCCCAAGAAAATCCAAACCGAACACGGTGAAGCGGTCATACCTATTCCCCGTGACCGTAACGGTCAATTCGAACCCATAGTAGTTCCCAAACATGAGAGTCATGGACTTTCCATAGAAAAACTTGTTATCTCCCTATATGCCAAAGGAATGAGCGTGTCCGACATTGAAGAGGAGATGCGTGAAATTTATGAAATAGAACTGTCCACATCAGCCATTTCCATCATTACGAACAAAGTCAATCAAGCTGCTCAGGAATGGCAGAATCGCCCTTTGGATCCGGTCTATCTCATCGTTTGGATGGACGGTATTGTATTCAAGGTTCGTGATAACGGAAAGATCATCAACAAGACTGTTTATCTCTGTGTCGGTCTGAAACAGAACGGCTTGAAGGAAGTTCTTGGCATGCGGGTGGGAAAATCGGAAAGTTCCTCATTCTGGATGGGTGTCCTGACTGATTTGAAGGCCCGCGGAGTGCAAGATATACTGATTACCTGCACTGACAACCTGAACGGATTTACCGACACCATACACGCTGTATTTCCTCAGTCTTCCACGCAAATATGTGTCGTACATCAGATTAGGCCCCCTGTAAATATGTCGTTTACAAGGACAAGAAAGAATTTACAGCCGATATGAAGAACGTTTATAACGCGCCCAACAAGGAGGCTGCCGCCGTGGAACTGGATAATTTGGAAAAGAAATGGGAAGGGAAGTACCCTTATGCCATCCTCTCATGGAGGAATAACTGGGATGACCTGACTGTTTTCTTCCAGTTCCCATTGGAAATCAGGAAAATAATCTACACCACGAACCTCATTGAAAATCTGAATGGGAAAATAAGAAAGTACACTAAATCAAAGCTTTCGTTCCCTTCGGATGATGCTGTGAAGAAAATGGTATACCTGTCTCTGATGGAGATTGAGAAGAAATGGACGATGCCAATTACTAACTGGGGATTGATTATGAACCAATTTATGCTTATGTTTGAAAACAGAATTCAGATATAAGAGAACTTATAACTGAATCCCGTTTACATTTACACAAAATTGTAGACAGTGCCGGGGAATATGCCCCATATTCCAACATATCCCCCGTCTTTTTATTCAATACAATCAAGACTTATTTCATCACTTTTTTCACTGTGCCACCTTGCTTGATTATATAGATACCTTTTTGCAAACCATTCAGGCTGCTTCCTACCTTTACACCTCCCAAAGTATATACTTCAACCGGAGCGTTGGAAGCATCTGCACCCACACCTGTAACAGAAGAGCCGCCTTTCTCCATATATAGCGACGGCAAAAGTCCTTGTTCATCAGGATATACACCGAAACTCGTGTATTGAGTAGAATATTGAACCCACTTGTTCATTTCCACATTCGTAATCGTGGCCAAACCATCTGCCGCGATATCAATATTCCAAATATAACCGCTCTCAGGCTGTTCGCTACTTACATTAAAGCTGTTGAATGTACCTGTCATGTACAAATAACGCCCGTACGAATCCTGAATGGTATAGCCTCCATCTACCGCCGTAATCGTAAACGAGTTAGACTCTTCCGTACTTATTTCATCATTAGATACTGTGATATCCCCGACATATAAATAACCGTGACTACTCGATTCGGCTATATTCTGAGCCACATGATACTTCTCACCATCTGATACGACCAACGCATAACGTTTGCCGCTCGTTATCGTTGTGGCTTTGGCGAAGCTTACCATAGGCACAGGTTCCGGACTTTCACCATCCCCTAATACATAGTCAGATACATTTTTTACGCCACAAACTCCGAAATAAGCTTCCATGCTACCTAACAAATTAACTTGTTTACCCAAATTCTCCGGATTATCTTTCAGATTCAGTGCCGTACGAACATCACCTTGCGGCAACTGCACTACCACACATTGAGTATAGTCTTTTTCATTAACATCACCAGCAATCAACATATTGCTTACAGAAACATCCTCACCATCCGCACCAAAAATAGCAGATTTTTCATTAATACTCTGCCCAATTACATAACCTACAATATAACCTTTAACCCAAGCCTCTCTATTGGGATTCTCCAAAAGGAGCGCATCAGAAATAGTGTAAGGAACCTCTTTTGTTCCTTTTCCGGTCAATTGAACAGCCCTTCCTGTAATAGGAATCGCCACAGATTCCTTCAATCCTCCACCAGAAATTATCAAAGTGCCTGTATAATCACCAGAAGACACCGGTGCAAAAAGGACTTCCAATTCAGCATTAGCTGCGTCGTCTTTAGAAATTGTCGTCGTAGCACAAGAAAAAGCTTTCCCCTCAACAGCAATAGTTAAATCACCAGTCAAATTAGAACCTGAAATAGCTACTTTTTGAGCCAATTCAGTCCCAACCCCAATAGTACCAAAAGCTACAGCACCGGGAGCTGACACAGACGCATCCGGAGTCTCACCCGCTGCAAGTTTTGTCACTTCAATGTCATCCAAGAAAAAACGTCCCTTCGATTCTACTGAAGACGAAAATGTAATTTTTGAAGTTGCTGTTCCTTTTATTTCCAAAGAAAACTCTTTCATATTGGCTGCATAAGGAGCCGGACCATTCTCCAAATCAGTAATTTCTACAGCCTCTTGTTCATCGACCTGTACCTTTAGGCTTGTAGCATCTTTACTCCATGCACATGCCTTGAACTTCAATGTATATGTAGCCGAGGCATCAGACAGATCAATAGAAGGTGTAACAAGGATACCACCTTTTTTACTGGCACCGAATTTAGCATTACCCTCACCGGCATAGCCGTTTACACAACTCCAACCCGTAGTGAGTGTATAAGGATCCATTCCATCATCCATCTTGGTTCCCGGGTTATCAGGATCCTTTGATGTACACTTACTGAAATCCTCACTCAAAATCACTTGTTGGGCGGCTGCTTGTCCTGCTACAAACAACAAGGCCAACAACATCCAACTTTTTAATGAAGTAAAACTAGTCATACGCTTATGTTTTTAATAAGTTAATAAATAAGTATGAACAAATATATGCAATATATTCCGTAACGGATAAATCCTTCCGCTAAAAAGAGTGAAAAAGGGAATAAAAAAACAAGGAAAAACACAAAGTGTAACACAAATGACGTATCACGAGCAAAAAACAAGAAAAAGGGAGATTTACATCAGCAAATCTCCCTCCCTTTTTACCTTAAAAACCAACTATACCTAACTGGAATTACCAGTCGGCCTCTCTCTCAAATCCATTTTGCGGAAAACCATTTGGCTCCCCAAACAAACGGCCTCCGCCCTTCCCCACACTCTGTCTGCCCCCGTTACGAGCATTCATTTTTCTCTCCGGAACAAAGATTTTCATCAACTGTTTGGCAGACATCGTTTTAGAAAATACCTCATAGTACTTTTTATCTACTTCAAGCGTGTTGTACGCATCTACGATTTGCTGTGCCTTACGGTCAAACTCCGTTTTTATGCGCTCTGCTGCTTCCTCCTCCGTCAACTCGGATTCTTTTTTCCCTCCCAAGTCTGCCGGAAATGGAGGCGTCTTACGATGTGACATCAAATCCTGCTGGTAATTTTTATAAGTAACCAGAAACTCCGAACGTGCATCTCCTTTCAGCTCCAATTCATCAGCTAATCTTTCTGCACGTTTTTCCATCATCTGTTCCCGTCGCATGTCACCCTTACGGTCTTTCCCGTCCTGCGCCATTGCTGTCTCCGAACAAACCAGACAGATCGCATAAAATCCCCATAAAATAATCTTTTTCATTGTACCTTTATATAATAGTTGATTACTCCTCCTATTTTATAAAGACACTTTCAAATCAGAAAGGTTTAATACATTATCTAACCGTAATGTGAAAACAGCCCTGTTTCACTTCATATTTCACATAACAAAGCTCTTGCTCCCGCAAATCACGCAACACTTCCGACAAAACCCATTTCAGCGAATCGTTTCTTACGGAACGACGTTCCGGCCCCTCGGGATGGCTAACCGTATTATAGCGATTATAACAAATGTCAAACGTTGTCCCGAAACGATGACAACTCTCTTCGGAAGCGTTGCAATTAAAACGTCTCAATCTCCGCACATCGTTCTCCGTACGCAGAACGGAAGTTACAATTAACGTATGCAACGGAATATCTTTGATAGCTAAAGAGTCCAAAAAGTTCCGGCTGATTTTTTGCAGAAGGTCACTGGCCCGAGGCACCAAATAAGGAATGGAATAAGACATCTGCTTGTCCATCGTATAATAAGGATTGCTGCCTACATAAACCAGTTCATCCTTTCTCAGTTCCGCTTCTTCCCGATCCTCCACCGGAGAAACGCCCCATTTTCGAGCCGCTACAATATGTACATCCTGCAAGTCAGGAAACGTACGTCCGAACCCGGGTACACTATAGATTTTACTCTTCAACGGCCGACCGTCCGCCTCCTTGAAAACCGGCATGGAATAAGGAGTATGCAACCCCGTTTTCCTGACGACCTCCATAGACTCCGTTTTCGAAGCAGAAACGACAGTCAGCACTGAAGAATCAAGCGGAACAGACGAAACACCAGCCGTTTCACCCACCACTGCCGGATTGGCACAGCGCACTACGCCCAACACACAGACGGTCAAGCCCGCCATTCCCAAAAATATTTCTCTCTTGAGTTTTCTCAACGTTTTCTTTATTTTGCAGCACAAAGATACGGAAAACGTGGCGAATTCAAAACTTAATGCTTAAATTTGCGGCAAAATTAAGCGAATGATAGAAAAGCATATCGTACTGGAAGACGTGGATCCTGTTGTTTTCTACGGGGTAAACAACACCAACATACAAATGATCAAGGCGCTCTATCCCAAATTGCGCATCGTGGCTCGCGGCAATATCATCAAAGTAATGGGCGACGAAGAGGAGATGTGTGCTTTTGAAGAAAACATCATGGCCATCGAACAGCACTGTGTCAAATACAACAGCCTGAAAGAGGAAGACATATTGGCCATCATCAAAGGCAAAAAGACCCCGAAAGAAAGTGCAGAAGGTGTCATTGTATACAGCGTCAACGGCAAACCTATCACCGCCCGTAGCGAGAACCAGCAAAAATTGGTCAAAGCATACGAAAACAACGATATGATTTTTGCCATCGGACCTGCCGGTTCGGGCAAGACCTACACCAGTATCGCATTAGCGGTAAGGGCTTTAAAGAACAAGGAAATACGCAAAATCATCTTAAGCCGTCCCGCCGTGGAAGCCGGTGAAAAACTGGGTTTCCTGCCGGGTGACATGAAGGACAAGATAGACCCTTACCTGCAACCGCTTTATGATGCCTTGCAGGACATGATTCCTACCATGAAGTTACAGGAAATGATGGAACAAAACGTCATCCAGATCGCTCCCTTGGCTTTCATGCGCGGCCGCACCCTCAATGGCGCGGTGGTCATATTGGACGAAGCACAGAACACGACCACGGCACAAATCAAAATGTTCCTGACACGTATGGGAATGAACACCAAAATGATTGTTACCGGAGACATGACGCAAATAGACCTTCCGTCATCCCAACGTTCAGGACTGGTCGAAGCCACTTCCATACTGAAAGGTGTGGAGGGTATCGCTTTTATAGAGATGAACAAAAAAGACATCGTGCGCCACAAACTGGTAACCCGCATCGTGGAAGCTTACGAAAAGCATGACAAGAAAGCTGCCGCCACACGTAAGCGCAATACAGCCAAACCGGCATCCGAGGAATCATTCGTCATCACAGACTTGACAAGCTTAGGCGACAACTGACCACAAACAGAATTTCAACTTCAAAAAGAAAACAGATATGAAAGCTTTAACTCACACTGATTTTAACTTCCCGGGACAAAAAAGCGTATATCACGGAAAAGTACGCGACGTGTACAACATCAACGACGAACTGATGGTCATGGTGGCCACCGACCGTATTTCGGCATTCGACGTGATCCTGCCCAAAGGAATCCCCTTCAAAGGGCAAGTGCTGAACCAGATTGCAGCCACTTTCCTCGATGCCACGAGCGACATCGTACCCAACTGGAAGCTGGCCACTCCGGACCCGATGGTGACCGTGGGACTGAAATGCGAAGGTTTCCGCGTGGAAATGATTATCCGTGGGTATTTGACCGGCTCCGCATGGCGTGAGTATCAAAACGGTTGCCGCGAACTCTGCGGCGTGAAGTTGCCCGAAGGCATGAAAGAAAACCAGAAGTTCCCCACCCCGATCATCACTCCTACCACGAAAGCCGATGCCGGACACGATGAAAACATATCTAAGGAAGAAATCATCGCCCAAGGACTCGTGAGCAAGGAAGACTACGAACTGATGGAAAAATATACTTACGCCCTCTTCGCCCGCGGCACGGAAATGGCTGCGGAAAAGGGACTGATATTGGTGGATACCAAGTATGAGTTCGGCAAGAAAGACGGTAAAGTCTATCTCATCGACGAAATCCATACGCCCGACTCCAGCCGTTACTTCTACGCAGACGGGTATCAGGAGAAGTTTGAAAAAGGCGAACCCCAGAAGCAACTTTCCAAGGAATTCGTACGCCAATGGCTCATCGACCACAACTTCATGGGCAAGGAAGGCCAGCAAGTGCCGGAGATGACGGACGAATACGTAAACAGCGTGTCCGACCGCTATATCGAGCTGTACGAGCATATCGTGGGACAGAAGTTCAACAAAGCCGACAACCATGACGATTTGGCCGCACGTATCGAAAAGAACGTCACCGAATACTTGAACCAGAAATAAGAACCGGGGCGTGTACGAACAAGAAAAGATAAAGCCCTACAAGGACGAAGGCCATAAGCGTGAACAAGTGGAACGCATGTTCGACCGCATCGCCCATTCCTACGACCGGCTGAACCATTTCCTTTCATGGGGTATCGACAAGAGTTGGCGGCGCACGGCCGTCGACTCTTTGTCGCCCTTTCACCCCTGCCGAATCTTAGATGTCGCTACGGGGACAGGCGATTTTGCCATTTTGTCTGCCCGGAGGCTTTCTCCGCAATCCATTACGGGAGTAGACATTTCCGAAGGCATGATGCAGATAGGACGGCAAAAAGTGAAAGCGTTGCATTTGGACGGAATCATCCGCTTCCAGCATGAGGACTGTGAAGCGTTGTCTTTTGCCGACGACACGTTCGATGCCGTGACCGTAGCCTATGGCGTACGCAATTTCGAACATCTGGACCAAGGACTACGGGAAATGTGCAGGGTGCTGAAACCGGGCGGACATCTGTTAATCATTGAACTGAGTTCTCCCCATCGTTTCCCCATGAAACAACTTTTCTCTGTTTACGCCAAAATCGTCATGCCGCTGATTGGTCGGTTGGTTTCCAAGGATCATAGTGCCTACTCTTACCTACCGGCCACGATGGCCGCTTTCCCGCAGGGAGAGGTCATGCAGGGCATACTCCGGAAAGCCGGTTTCGGCGACGTGTGTTTCAAACGTTTTACTTTCGGCATCAGCACGATGTATCTTGCCACCAAATAAGCATTCACATCATGGATAAATACGGTTTAGTCGGCTATCCTTTAGGACATTCGTTCTCGCGTGACTTTTTCAATGAAAAATTCAAGAACGAAGGGATTGACGCCGAATATGTCAATTTTGAGATTCCCTCTATCGAACGCTTTCCGGAAATCATTACGGAAAACGCAAATCTGTGCGGACTCAACGTAACCATCCCTTACAAAGAAAAAATCATTCCATACATGGACGAGTTGAGCGAGGAAGCCCGCCATATCGGCGCCGTCAACGTCGTACGAATCGGGATGCGGAAAGGAAAACCGTATCTGAAGGGTTTCAACTCGGATGTCATCGGATTCACCCGCTCGATAGAACCGTTATTGGAACCGATACACCGGAAAGCCTTAATATTAGGTACTGGAGGGGCTTCTAAAGCTGTCCACTACGGACTTCACCGCTTGGGCATCGAAACCCGCTTTGTCAGCCGTAACCCGAAAGAGGATTCGCTGACATACCCACAACTCACACCGGAAATCATGGACGAATATAAAGTGATTGTAAACTGTACTCCAGTGGGGATGTATCCTCATACGGAAGAGTGTCCGGCACTCCCTTATACGGCTATCGGACGCAATCATCTGTTGTACGATTTGGTTTACAATCCGGAAGAAACCCTCTTTCTCAGAAAAGGACGGGAACAAGGGGCTATCACCAAAAACGGCTTGGAGATGCTGATTCTCCAAGCATACGCCGGATGGGAATTCTGGCATAGCGAAGACTGACGATATGCACAAGGAAAAGAACAAGTTCAAACGGATTCTCTGGTTCGTGCTCACCTTATTAGTACTCACACTGACGGGGAGCACGCTATACCTGCAATGGTATGCGTTGGAGGCCGGTGGCAACGAACGGGGAAAGAATCTCGAAACGTCATACGCTTTCATGTATGAGCACTACCCTTTCCTTTCACACTGGGTAGACAGCCTGCAACGGGAAAACGCCTTGCGGGATACGTTTATCCTTGCCGAAGACGGAGTAAGGCTGCACGCCCTTTACCTTTATGCAGACACCCTGACGGCTCATACAGCCGTAGCCGTGCACGGTTATACCGATAATGCCGTGCGTATGCTGCACATCGCTTACTTATACAATCACGACCTGCATTACAACGTATTGCTCCCCGACCTCCGCTTTGCCGGACAAAGCGAAGGCGACCACATCCAAATGGGATGGAAAGACCGTCTCGACGTGTTACGCTGGATGGAAGTGGCCAACGAACTGTTTGCTCCGGAAGGTTCCCAGACTCGCATGGTGGTACACGGCATCTCCATGGGAGCGGCTACGACCGTATGCGTGAGCGGCGAACCCCAACCGCCTTTCGTGAACTGCTTTGTGGAAGACTGCGGTTATACCAGCGTGTGGGATGAATACGCAGGAGAACTGAAAAACCAGTTCGGCCTGCCCGCTTTTCCCTTGCTCCATCTGGCCAGTTGGGCTACACGCCTGCGTTACGGTTGGGATTTCCGGGAAGCCTCGCCACTGGAACAAGTAAAAAAATGCCGGCTTCCCATGTTGTTCATTCACGGTACGGAAGACACGTTCGTACCGACTTGGATGGGCGACAGCCTGTATGCCGCCAAAACGGGCATCAAAGAGATATGGCACGTAGAAGACGCAACACATGCCGATTCTTATCTAAAATATGCTAAAGAATATACAGAAATCGTCAAAAGTTTCGTCGAACGATATAATATTCCAAAAGATATGAATAACTTGCCAAGCCAGTAAACAAAGTGTGTCATGAAGAAAGCTTTTTGTCTGTTCCTCTTATTCTTTGTATGCCGGAGCGCACGACTCCTGTATGCCGGTACGTATACGGTGGACAACCTGCCTATGGTTTATTTGCAGGACAAGACCAAGCATGTGGTCAATCCCGATGGAATCCTTTCCGCACAAACCGTACAGCAAATGGACAGCCTGCTATATCGGTTGGAAACGGAGAAGGGCGTACAGTCCGTGGTAGCCGTAGTGGAACGTATCGAAGGAGGAGAATGCTATGATTTCGCCATCACACTGGGTAACAAACTCGGGGTGGGCAACCGGCAAAACACGGGTCTCATCATCTTGCTTTCCACACAAGACCGCTGTTACCAGATATTGACCGGAGAAGGGTTGGAGGGCACGCTGCCCGATGCCATCTGCCGCCGGATAGAAAACCGGCGAATGGTACCTTACCTGAAAACAGGAGACTGGGATACCGCCATGCTGCAAACAGTGTCTGCCGTCTGTAGTGTAATCCATGGCGACGACAGTCTGCTCCACGACGGGTCGGGACAACCGACCGGCACAAAGGGATATGGCTTGATGTGGCTCGCCTTGGCCATTGTCACGGGCGGGTTCCTGATTTCCATTTATTCCAACCGCAAACGGAACACATGTCCCCGATGCGGACATAGCCCCATGCACCGCACGAATTCCCAAGTCCGGGTTGACCGGTTCCAAGGCATAGAACATCACACGGTCTATTACCGCTGCCCGAAATGTGGGCATACCGTATCCCGTTCCCATGACGAACCGTTCGACAACGGCACCGGCTTTGGCGGTTTCCCTCCCGTGGCAGGACCGTTCCATCGCGGGTTCGGAGGCGGAGGTTTCGGAGGCGGTTTCAGCGGCGGAAGCTTCGGGGGAGGCAGTTTCGGAGGCGGAGGAGCCGGTGGCAAGTTCTGACCGACACACAGATTTCGAATCAAACACCTATTTATATATAAGGAAGACAATGAAAACAAAGAAATGGATGACCGCCACCATAGCCATGGTGTGCATGGTTCTTTTGAACAGTTGTTCATACAACAAGATGGTAGAGAAAGACGAAGCTGTGTCTACAGCCTGGAGTAACGTGGAAACGCAATACCAACGCCGGGCCGACCTGATTCCGAACCTGGTGAGTACCGTAAAAGGCTATGCCACGCACGAAAGCAGTACGTTGGAAGCCGTGGTAGCCGCCCGTAGCAAAGCCACGCAAATCACCGTGGACCCGGCGAACCTGACCGCAGAAAAGTTGGCCGAATATCAGAAAGCCCAAGGAGCCGTGAGTTCCGCCCTCGGAAAGCTGTTGGCCGTGACGGAAAACTATCCGCAACTCCGTGCCAACGAGAATTTCTCGGAACTGCAAGCCCAGTTGGAAGGAACGGAAAACCGCATCACCGAAGCCCGTAAACGTTACAACGAGGCCGTACAAGACTACAACGTCCTGATACGCAAGTTTCCCAATAACTTATTCGCCGGGATGTTCGGATTTAGCAAAAAAGAAAAGTTCGAGGCATCCTCCGGTGCATCGGAAGCCCCGAAAGTAGAGTTTTAATGACAGACAATCATTCAAAAACATATAGTGATATGAGTAACCAACGTTACATGATGCGCGGCGTGTCGGCAGCCAAAGAGGACGTACACAACGCCATCAAGAACATCGATAAGGGTATCTTCCCGCAGGCATTCTGCAAGATTATCCCCGACATTCTGGGCGGCGACCCGGAATACTGCAACATCATGCACGCCGACGGAGCCGGCACGAAATCTTCGTTGGCCTACGCGTACTGGAAAGAAACGGGCGACTTGTCCGTATGGAAAGGCATTGCGCAAGACGCGCTCATCATGAACACGGACGATTTGCTTTGTGTGGGTGCCGTAGACAACATTTTGGTGTCGTCCACCATCGGACGCAACAAAATGCTCATCCCGGGCGAAGTCATCAGTGCCATCATCAACGGTACGGACGAACTGCTGTCCGAGATGCGCAAGATGGGCATCGGCATCTATGCCACGGGCGGCGAAACAGCCGACGTGGGCGACTTGGTGCGCACCATCATCGTGGATTCCACCGTGACATGCCGCATGAAACGTAGCGATGTCATCGACAACGCCAATATCCGTCCGGGAGATGTCATCGTGGGACTGAGCAGTTGCGGACAGGCCACCTACGAGAAGGAATACAACGGCGGTATGGGCAGCAACGGGCTGACCAGCGCACGCCACGACGTGTTTGCCAAGTATCTGGCCGAAAAATATCCCGAAACCTACGACAAGTCCGTTCCGGAAGAGTTGGTCTACAGCGGCAGTTACCGGCTGACCGACCCGGTGGAGGGTGCTCCGGTCAATGCCGGCAAGCTCGTCCTGTCCCCCACCCGTACATACGCCCCGGTGGTGAAGAAGGTGCTGGACGAGATGCGTGCGGATATCCACGGCATGGTACACTGCACAGGCGGTGCGCAGACCAAGGTGCTCCACTTCGTTGGTGAGAATTGCAGGGTGGTCAAAGACAACATGTTCCCCGTGCCTCCTTTGTTCAAAGCGATTGCCAAGGAAAGCGGTACGGACTGGAGTGAAATGTACAAGGTGTTCAATATGGGGCATCGCCTCGAAGTCTACCTTGCTCCCGAACACGCCGAACAAGTCATCGCCATCGCCAAGAGTTTCAACATCGACGCGCAAATCGTCGGACACATCGAAGAAGGGCCGCGTTCACTGACCATCAAGAGTGAATTCGGCGAATTCAACTACTAAGGAAGGGGAGCTTCATTTCCTTTTCCCTCCTGCCTTATCCGGACAAGTCCCCCGCTTGCCCGGATTTTTTTGTTCAATGCGTAAAAAATAAGATTCATTCCGTACAAAATACCGTTTACGCATTGAACGACATGTTTTTATCCCTTAATTTTGAACCATTGCGAGAACAGAGGAAAAACGCACACCTGAAAGGAACAGTTCGATAAAACATAAAAACCAACCATTATGAGAACAACTACTTTATTCACCCTTGCCACATGCCTGGCATTTACAGGCATACGCCCCATCGCGGGACAAGAACTTACGCCTCTGGATAGAACCCCGCCTACCCTGAAGAGCATGTATTATGATGTGAACGGGGACGGAAAGATGGAATATCTCGGCACAGAAAACAACAAGGAACGCTTCACTGCATGGTTTGCCTTGGACGGCACGGTGGTAGAGCGCGTGGCAAATGATGTGCTCACCATCAAGAATATCCTCGAACTGAACGGAGACGGCAAACCGGACTTCATCGCTTCCAACGGCAACGACACGAAGATGTACCTGAGCCAACCAGACGGAAGCCACAAAGCCACAAGCAGCCCATTCTTAGGCGACCAACCCACCCAAGCAGACCTCAACCGGGACGGACGCATGGACTTGGTATTCTTTAAACTGATACAAAGTTGGCCTACCCTTTACGCCCCGTATATCCTGTTGCAGACGGCGGACGGACTCCAAGAAAAACCTCTCCCCCTCGTCACGGATGCCGCCGAGTTGGAAGGCATGGACTACAGTAGCGGAGGAAGCGGCATGTTCCGCGTGGACAACACCATATTCAGCGGCGCGTGGATTCCCGAACGCGGCACGTCATACGCCCAAGAAAGCGACCGCATGCAAGCTTTGGATTTAAACGCCGACGGCTACCCCGACCTCTTCTCACCCAACGGCACGGGATTCATCTCACTGCCGGACGGACGTTACTACACAGCTTCCATGGGCACGTCGGTCACGGCCTGCGAAGTGAACGGCGATGGCCTGACAGATTACGTGCTCTTCGATGCAAACACGGGCGACGTGAACCTGATGCGCAGTACACCCACAGGGTATGAAACGGAACGCCTCACCAACAACTCCAACCTCACGGATGTGCAGGTTTGCGACCTGGACGGCGACGGCCACCAAGACCTTCTACTCACCATCGACAAGACCAAACAGACCACCTACGCCTTCATCATCTTCCTGCGCAACCAAGGCGACGGCACATTCAAAAAGTCGGAACAAGGAATGGAGGGCGAATACACCTTTCACGAGGTGGTATATCTTGACGGAAAACCGGGACTGACGGCAGTGAAAAAATTCATAAACTCCCAAGGGTACCAACAATATGACTTCTACTTATTCCAATGGGACGCGAACTTCAACCTGAACGAGACCATGATCCTTCCGGAAGGCTACATGCTATCCAATCCGGAGAATCCGTTCGTCGCCGATTTGAACGGGGATGGGAAACTCGACTTCCTCGTTACCCCTAACACTATGGAGCATTATCTCTGCACGCCGGAAAACGCAAAACCCACCACGGTGGGCGCCCCAGAAGCCCCGACTTACGCCGTGGATGCGGCCACAGGCTTGCTTCGGGTGGAATGGAAAGCCCCTTCGCAAGAACCGGGCCTTACGTATGAAGTGCGGGTGGGCACAGCCCCGGGACGCGGCGACATCCTGCAAGCGCAATCCAATGCCGACGGCAGCCGCCGCTCTTTCTCGGACGGCAACGCCGGCACTGCCACCTACATGATGCTCAACGCCGGGACATGGCCGGAAGGGACTTACCACATCGCCGTGCAGGCCATCACCCCGAACGGCATCGGTAGCGCGTGGAGCGAAGATACCTCGTTCGAGAACCATCTGGTCAGCCCGGCCTTCACGGCTTCGGTCAACGAACTGAGTACGGCGGACACCTTGCATATCGTGCCGATTTACGCCCGTGAAGGCGCAAACTACCAATACAACCTGCAGCCCGACGGACGCATCGTCAGCCAAAACACAGACGGGTCGGCCGACATCGTGTTCGAAAGCTACGGACAGAAAAACGTCACCCTCTCGCTCGACGGGCACACGTTCACGCAGGGCGTACGGGTGCTCCCGTTCCATACGGAAACCGGCGAAGACGGCTACAGCGGCAGCGTGTTCGACCTCAACCAAGACGGATGGGCGGAAGGATTCACCCAAAGGTTCTACACCAACACGCAAGGCACATTCAAGGAACTGATGAAATCGTTCAACACCGACTTGGACATCAGCCACGGCGGCTACGTGGTCGACTTCAACCGGGACGGACTGCCCGACATCTACGGCAACTACCTGAAAGTGAACAACCAACAAAAAAGATTCCTGCTGAACGACGGTAACATGGATTTCCACGCATACGAAGGGGAGATTTGCCTCAACACGCCCAGCAACCCGATAGGAGAACACGATTACCTTACGCCCATCGGCGACATGGACAACGACGGACGGGTGGATTTTGCAGGCGGAACCCTGATGTACAAGAACACCGCAAACGGCACGTGGGAAGAGAAACGGTTGTTCGAAGGAGAGGAATATATCGAGCCTGTCGCCGTGGCCGACTTCAACCGCGACGGTTATCTGGACATCGTGGCTGCATACCGTTGGGACCGGGGCACACCCATCTATCGCCAACGGCTCTACCTGAACCAAGGCGGATGGAAGTTCGAGGCACGCGAGCTGCCCGCACAAAACAGTTCGGTAAGCCTTGTCGGAATCGCCGACGTGAACGGGGACGGGCGTCCCGACCTGATTTATGAGGACTACAAAGAAAAACGATATTATGCCAATCTATGTGATGCAGAATTCAGTTTTGTAGAACGCATCGCCCTGCCGGGGAAACCGTCCGTAGACCTGAACCACGACGGCCTACCCGAATATGCATCGGGCACCAATGCTGACAGCCTCATTTTCCAAGACAAAAACGGGAAGCTGACCTACGTGGAGAATATCGAAAGCTTCAGTTCTTCACTCGAACTCATCCCCGGTAATATCAGTTCGGCATCGCCTGCCGGCCCTTATCTCGACGTGGACGGCGACGGCATCATGACCAAAGGCAACCGCACGCTGTCGAACCACGGCGACATGGAGATCATCGGCAACCAGTCGCCGCGCTACCAGTACAGCATCAACATGTCGCTGAACTGGAACGGCATCGGCCTTTCGATGCTCTGGCAGGGCGTGGGCAAGCGCGACTGGTATCCGTGGACCGAATCGGGCTTCTTCTGGGGCAAGTGGAACCGCGCCTACAACTCGCTGATGAAGACGCAGACGGGCGACAGGGTAGTGAAGATCGACAAGAGCATCGACAACTGGCGCGTGACGAACATGGACAAGAATCCCTACTGGACGCGCATGGTGTCGCTCGCCGCCAACCGCAACGACGGTCCGCTGACGTGGGAGAACGACCGCTACCTGCAGGACGCCTCGTACATCCGTCTGAAAAACATCACGGTCGATTACACCTTCCCCAAGCACATCTGCAAGAAACTGCGCATCGAGGGGCTGAAGATCTACGTGTCGGGCGAAAACCTCTTCACGCACTCGCCGATGTTCAAGTATACGGACATGTTCGACCCCGAAGTAATCACCAGCGGCGACTCCGACTTCGCAAGCACCCAGAAATCGGGACTCGGCGGCACGGGTAACGGCTACTCCTATCCGATGCTCAAGACCGTGACGCTGGGCGTAAACGTAACATTTTAACCGACTGCAACCATGAAAAAAATCCTATTATACACGCTGATGACCGTGGCGGCCGCAGGAATGACCGCCTGCGAGGACTTCCTGACGCGCGACACCTACGACCAGATCGGCAGCGACGAATTCTGGAAATCGGAGACCGATCTGGAGCTATACGCCAACGGATTCATCCAGAAGATGATCCCCGGCGACGGAACCATCACGCGCGGCGACATCGACGCCGACTACTGCGCCGTGGACATCCCGACCGACCTGCTGCGCCCCGACGGCAACGTCTCGCCCGACAACCAGACCGGATGGGCCGAGAGCAACTGGACGAACCTTCGCCGCGTGAACTACATGCTCGACAATATGCACAAGTGCAAGGGGCGTGTGAGCGACGAGATCTACAACCACTACGAGGGCGTCGCCCGTTTCTGGCGCGCCTGGTTCTACTACGACAAGGTGCGGACCTTCGGCGCCGTGCCTTGGTACGACTTCACGATCTCGGCCAGCGACAAGGAGGCTCTGACCAAACCCCGCGACAGCCGCGAATACGTCATGGACAAAGTGC
>ENA-ORMR01001514-ORMR01001514.1-human-gut-metagenome-genome-assembly--contig:-NODE-1514-length-17621-cov-5.058864_pt1 | contig 17621 bp, 13 predicted proteins | sample MGYA00242107_ERZ509003 | MGnify/ENA primary metagenome ERZ509003 (study PRJEB26280, sample SAMEA2338699) | human gut metagenome | biome: human gut; feature: human-associated habitat; material: faeces... | reverse complement strand
GTATGGCGGCAGTTTCCCGGTTTCGTCGGTAACTTCGACACCGGGCACCGGCAATATGCGTATCCGTAACTGCGGTAATTCGCCTCTAAAACTACATTTCTTCGACGGCGAAGACGTTGGGGAGGGCGGTGATAGCCGGGACAAGCTCGGTGCCGCCGAGCTTCGGCGTTGTCTGAACCGACAGCAGCGCGTAGTAGCGGTGCTCCTCGTCCTCGCCCTGGGTACGGCTGACCTCGAGGTTCGAGACCTTGAGCGAGCGCTCGCTCATCATCTCGAGCACAGTCTGGATGGTGTCGGGCTTCGTGTATTCGATATACAGCGTGCATAGCCTGCTGCTTTTGGCGAACTTGAATTCGAACTTTATGAGCACTATCTCGGCAAAGAGTATGACCGCGGTCGCGAAGATCGCGCACTCGACGAAGCCTGCGCCGCAGGCAAGGCCGACGATGGCCGAGGCCCACAGTCCGGCGGCGGTGGTAAGACCCTTGACCTGGCGGCGGCCGGTGACGATGATCGTGCCAGCGCCGATGAAGCCGATACCGGCGATGACCTGCGCGCCGAGCCTGCCGATGTCGGTGTAAAGCCCGAGGCCGAGCAGCAGGTACTGGCTGGTCAGCGTTGTTATCGCAGCACCCAGACAGATAAGAATGTGTGTGCGGAAGCCGGCCGGCCGACGCTTTATTTCGCGCTCGGCTCCGATGACCGCGCCGCATATGAACGCAAGCAACAGGCGCAGCGCCATGGCCAGCGTTGTGGATTCCCTTATAAAATCAAAGCATGAAAGCATGGCTGCACCTCCTTACTGGCTTTCTTCGATCGAAACCGTGCCGCCGAGCGCCGCAAGCTGCGCGAGAAGCTCGGTATGGTTCAGACCCTTTGGCAGATACACGCTCAGGTGCACGCCGAGCTGCGCGCGCCTGTCCTCCGGCTGCTTGCTCAGGTCGATGTCGAACACTGTGACGCCCTGCTCGCGCAGCGTGCTCAGTATGCCGCCGAGGCACTCCATGCCGTCAAGCTCGGCGAGGATGTTCATGTACCGCGAGCGCTGTATCAGCCGGTTTTCCAGCGCCGGGAACGCATACATGCACACGAGGATCAGCGCGACCGACACGGCTACGCACTCGTAGTAGCCTGCGCCGATCGCGAGGCCGAGGCACGCCGACGCCCACAGTCCGGCAGCCGTGGTCAGACCCTTGACGCGCTTGCGCCCGGTCAGGATGATCGAGCCTGCACCGAGGAAGCCCACGCCGTTTATGACCTGCGCGCCGAAGCGCGAAACGTCGTGCGTTGCGCCGACGGACTGCGCGGCCGCTGCCCACTGCGTTGACAGCATCAGGTCGATATACTGGCTGAGCATTATGGTCATCGACGAGCCGATGGCCACAAGCATATATGTTCTGAATCCGGCCGGTGAGCTGCGCCGCTCGCGCTCAAGCCCGAGCAGGCCGCCCACTACGACCGCCAGCAGTATTCTCACTGCCACAGACAAAAAACTCATTTTTTTAGTAGCGCTTTGGCGCTTCTCCTATACGTTTTTTCAGAGGCGAATTAACGCCGCTCCTTTACATTTATGTTGGTGCCCGGTTCGAAACGATGGCATAAACCATTACGTTTCGCAGCCCGGGGGAATGTTCTATATTAGTGCAAAAGCTATGCACCGATCCCTGCGAGTGCGGCATTAAATTTAGCGCCGTTTTCCTCGCATCCTGCGGCCTCGGCGGACGAGGAGCAGGATGAACACCAGCAGCAGAAACACCGCGATCGAGCAGACTATGACCGTTGCGAGCTTTTGCTCGCGGCTCAGCTCCTGCGGCCGAACGGTCTGCGTTTCCGGCTCTTCAAACTGTGCCTCACCATGAGAAACGAGCGTCACGGTTCCGTAGACGGTGCCGTCGTTGGGGTCTGAAAACGTGACCGCGCCAAGCTCCGTGCCCTCTGCCGGAACATCAGTCAGCGTCTGCGCATAGAGCGTGACCTCGCTTTTGAGCTTTGCTGCGTCCAGCGCCTTTTCCGCAAGCGCGTTTATCTCCTGCGAACACACGAGCGTTATCTCGCCGCGCCGACTGTCCTTTTCGATCGGCTGCACCGCGGCAGGGTAGCCGCGCTCAACGATGCTGCGGTAAGAATAGTTTTCAAAGCACCAGTCGAGCAACGTCACCGTGTCGGCAAAGCTGTCAAACTCCTTGTTTGCCGTGTCGCCGTCCGCGCCGAGGACGACGGCAATGACGTTCACGCCGTCGCGCTGCACGGCGCTGACAAGGCAATAGCCGGCCTTTTCGGTGTAGCCGGTTTTGACGCCTACTGCGCCGGGGTAAACGTACTTGTCCGAATACGGCGAGTCGGGCGTTATGAGTGCGTTCGAGCTTTCCAGAACGCGCGCCGGCGAGTCGTTGGTCGCGCTCGTCGTGTATTCGCGGCAGCCGACAAGCTGCGCGAAAAGCTGATGGTGCATGCCCTCGCAGGCGATGAGAAAAATATCTCTCGCGGTGGTGTAATGGTTATCGTCCGGCATGCCGTGGGTGTTTGCAAAATGCGTGCCGGAGCAGCCAAGCTCCGCTGCGCGCGTGTTCATGCGCTCTACAAAGGCGCTTATCGAGCCTGCGACGTGCTCGGCGATAATGTTGCACGCCTCGTTTGCCGAGGCAAGCGCCGCGCAGTAGAGAAGGTCGCGCAGGCTCATCGTTTCGCCGCGGTCGATATACGCGGTCGAGCTATCGTGCTCGAGGCCGGTTTTGCACGCTGCCGAGGCCGTAACCATGTCGTCGGTCGAAGCCGTTCCGGCCTCGATCGCTTCGACGGCCAGCAGGAGAGTCATTATTTTTGTAAGACTTGCCGGTTCACGGCGCGAGTATGCGTCGATATTGAAAAGTATCCTGCCGCTGCCCATGTCGCCGAGCAGCGCGCACTGAGTGCTTTTTAGCTTCGGCGCGCCGTCATCCTCGGCGAGGGCGCAGGGAAGCGCCATGCCCAGCACAAGGCTCAGACATAGGGCGAGTGCCGTTATACGCAGTTTAATCATTATCTATTCCCCACAGCTTCCGTTTATACCATATATTATAGATATATTTTACTGCCGGCGCAAGCGGCAATCGATGTTGTTTTATACGTTTGCAAATTTGCAAAGCTGTGTTATAATAAAGTTTCAGACAAGAATATTATATAGGAGGTAATAACCTTGACTAAAATAGACATTTTCTCCGGATTTCTCGGAGCAGGAAAGACCACGCTCATCCGCAAGCTCATCGCGGAGGGCTACAAGGGCGAAAAGATCGTCCTTATCGAAAACGAGTTCGGCGAGATCGCCGTTGACGGCGGCTTCCTGCGCGATGCCGGCGTTGAGATAACCGAGATGAATTCCGGCTGCATCTGCTGCACCCTCGTCGGCGACTTCACCGCGGCTCTGCAGAAGGTCATCGACAAGTACAATCCCGACCGCATCCTCATCGAGCCGTCTGGCGTAGGCAAGCTCTCCGACGTTGCAAAGGCCGTTGCGAGCGTGCCCGGCTGCGAGATCGGCGCAAAGGTCACTGTCGTTGATGCCGGCCGCTGCCGCATGTATATCCGCAACTTCGGCGAATTTTTCAACGATCAGGTTCACAATGCCGACGTTATCGTTCTCAGCCGCACCGACTCCGCCTCCGACGGCAAGGTCGTCACCGCAACCGCTATGCTCAGCCAGCTCAACCCCAATGCTACCGTCATCACCACTCCCTGGTCGGAGCTTGACGGCAAGCAGATAGTTGACGTTATGGAGCGTATCGACTCGCTGTCCACCACCATGCAGGAGATGGAGCACCACGACCACAACGAGCATCACCACGATCACGACCATGACCACGATCACGATCACGAGCACGAGCACGGCGAAAGCTGCTCCTGCGGCTGCGGACATGATCATCATCACCACGACGCCGATGAGGTGTTCACCTCCTGGGGCGTGGAGACTCCGAAGAAGTTCACCGAGGAGGAGATCAGAAAGGCGCTGGGCGAGTTTGACGAGGACGCGAGCTACGGCACGATCCTGCGTGCCAAGGGCTTTGTAGATTCGACCGACGGACAGTGGATCTATTTCGACTACGTTCCCGGTGAGGCGGACATCCGCCGCGGCGGCGCTGCCGTCACCGGCCGTGTGTGCGTCATCGGCTCGAAGATAAACGAGCAGGGTATCAAGGAGTTGTTCGGTATTGAGTAAGGTTAAAGAAGTTCCCGTTTTTCTGTTCACGGGCTTTCTCGAGAGCGGAAAAACCAAGTTCATTCAGGAAACGCTTGAGGACAAGCGCTTCAACAGCGGCGAGAGAACGCTGCTGATCGTCTGCGAGGAGGGCGAGGAGGAGTACGCGCCCGATAAGTTCTCCGCGCCGAACGTTTTCATGGTAAATGTCGAGGAGCAGGCCGAGCTTACGCGCGCCAATCTGCGCAAGTGGCTCGACGAGCACGACTGCGAGAGATGCGTCATCGAGTACAACGGCATGTGGATGCTCGACGATCTGTATCAGGCGCTGCCCGAGATGTGGATGGTGTATCAGGAGTTTTTCTTTGCCGATGCGCGCAGCATTCTCAGCTACAACGCCAACATGCGCAACCTCGTTTACGATAAGCTCAAAAGCGCGGAGCTTGCCGTTTTTAACCGCTATGACGACTCCATCGACAAGATGGAGCTGCACAAGCTCGTGCGCGCCGCCTCGCGCCGCAGCGATATCGCCTATGAGTACGCAGACGGCACCGTCAAGTACGACGAGATCGAAGATCCTCTGCCGTTTGACCTTGACGCGCCCATCGTCGAGATCGGCGACGACGACTACGCCGTGTGGTATCGCGATATGTCCGAGGAGCCGAAAAAGTACGAAAACAAGGTTGTTCGCTTCAAATGCCGCTATTTAAAGCGCAAAAAGGTCCCGGCCGGAAGCTTTATAGTCGGCCGCCACGTCATGACCTGCTGCGCCGAGGATATCCAATTTGCGGGTCTTATCTGCCAGCGGGAGGATTCCGACAGCATCGTCGGCGACTCCTGGCATGTGCTCACAGCGCGCATTAACTTCAAGTTCAGCCGCGCTTACGGCAAAAAAGGCCCCGTACTCACCTTCATCGAGGACTCGCCCTGCGAAGTCCCCGAGCAGCCCGTTGCCACATTTTATTGATTTTTAGTGGCGCATTGAGGCTTCTACGGATACGGTTATCTCTGGTAGCCCGGTTCGAGGGCGCGGAGGAAACCGCACTTGCGTTACGCGAGGCAACCACGGTTTCCTCCGCATCCTCGATACCGAATGCTCCCCCCAAAAAATCCACTGCCGCACTAATGTAGTGCGGCAGTTTTACGGTTTTGCAGGCAGTCTCGATACCGGGCTACCGCAATATGCGTATTGGTAGGTGCGTCAATTCGCCTCTAAAAAGAAGTCTTTGTCGATTATGGCCTGAAGGGCTTGCTGGACGGCGGTTTCAAAACCGAGCTCCTTGAGCTTGCAGACGCCCTCGACGGTGGTTCCGCCGGGCGAGCATACGCGATTCATGAGCGCGATGGGGTGCTCATCGCTGTCCATAGCCAAAGCGCTGCTGCCCATGACGGTAGCCGTTGCGATCTCCTCGGCCATGGGGCGCGAAAATCCCGCGCGCACTCCGGCCTCGGCCAGCGCGTCGATGTAAAGCAGAACGAACGCGCCCGAGGCTCCGCCCAGCGCGCCGAACGCCGGGAACATTTTTTCCTCAATGTGATATATCTTGCCGACGGACGCGAAAATGCCGTCGGCGATCTTTATATCGTCGGCCGTTGCGCCCTTGCCGCCGCAGATCGCGGTGACCGAGGCCTTGACCTTTGCGTTTATGTTCGGCATGCACCTTACGACGGGCACACCCTTGGCAAGGCGCTCCTCATACCAGCCGGTGCTCTTGCCGGCGGCGATGCTGATAACGGTCTTGTCCTTGGTGACGCCCTTGACTATCTCCGGCATGACCTCGGGCAGCACCTGCGGCTTGACCGCGAGGATGATGACGTCGGCCTTTTCCGCGACCTCGGCCGCCGACGCGCAGGGGATCAGCCCGTGCTTTTCCTTCAGCGCAAGCGTCTTGCCCTGGCTGCGGTTGAAGCCGTAGAGATAGTCGTTTTTGAACTTGCCGCAGGCGGCCATGCCTGCAATGATGGCTCCGGCCATGTTGCCGAGCCCGATGAAGCCGTATTTCATAGCGCACACTCCTTAGTTTTTTGGTATTTGCATTCATTTTACCATCTTGCGGCCGTTTTCGCAATCGCCGCGGCTATACAATAATTATAAAATGGTATTGCAAAATATTATGTAACCTGATATAATAAATGACACCGTTTTGTAACCACAAATCTACTGCCCCGGAGGTTTGCCTATATGAAAAAAATTCGCAGAGTGTTGGCGCTGGTGCTTGTTGTAAGCAGCCTGCTCGCCGTCGCGTCTGTCGGTGCGCTGGCCGATGCGATCCCCGGCCAGAGACTCGCCGTTTTTGACGATATCGGCCAGATGAACAGCAGCACTTTCACCGATGTAAGCTCAAAAACATGGTGCTATTCCGGCGTCAAGACCGCCTATAACAAGGGCATCATGCTCGGCTATACGGACAAGACCTTCCGCCCGAACAACAACGTCAGCTGGGCCGAGGCCATAACGATAGCCGCGCGCATCCACGCCGCGTATAACGACAATCTCATTGCCGAGCCGAGCCAGAACGAGGCATGGTTCATGACCTATTACAGATACTGCTCCGAGCGCGGCATGCTGCCCTCGGCAACCCCGGCGGTGAGCAAGCTCAGCCAGAGCATCAACCGCTATAACCTCGCGTATCTGTTCGCCAAGACGATCGACGATCAGGATATGCCGAAGATCTGCGACTACGCCATCGGCGATCTGAGCAGCATCCCCGGCTATTATAAGGCCTCGGTCGAAAAGCTCTATGCCGCCGGCGTAATGATCGGTATGGACTCGTCCTATCGCTTCTGCGGAACGAGCACGACCAGCCGCGGCCAGATAGCCACGGTCATCGCGCGCCTTGTTGAGCCTGCGCTGCGCCAGGGTCACGATTCCAAGGTCAACACCGACATGGCCGCATACGAGGCAAATCTCGAAAACGACAGCATCGCCGTCCAGATCGGCAAAACGAACTACTGCCTGTATAAGGGCTACGACACCGTGGACACGGTAAGCTACGGCTTGTATGCGGTCAACTCCTCGGGCGTGAGCACCAAGCTTTACAGCGCAGCTGTCGGCCAGTATCTTGACAACATAAGCGTGTATAACGGCAAGGTGTACTTCTGCCGCAGCATGACCGGAAGCGAAAAGGGCGCGCTGATGTGCTATGATCCGGCAAGCGGCACATTCTCCACTGTCTACGATGGCTATATCATCGAGTCCTACTGCTTCTATGACGGGCAGCTTTACGCGCTTGCGTTCACCAAATATGCCGACAAACCCTCCGGCTATACATATGCATTCGGCAGGATCGTAAACGGTGCGTTCAACGCGATACGCTCGAATATCCCCTATTCCCAGGTGCCGAACTTCGTGCCCTACGGCTGGAACGGCAAGATCTATTTCAAGATGGCCGAGCTTATGGCTTTCAAAAACGAGCAGGGCGTGGAGTCAAGCGTGAACGTCGATAAGCTCTATGCCTACGACATCGCAAGCGGCAATATCTCAAAGGTCTGCGATTATAAGATAAACACCAGCTTTTTTGACGGACATGTCATGTACTTCCTGGCATACGACACCGAGGGCAACTATGACCTGAACCTTTACGCCGTTTCCGTCGAGGCTCCCGGCGCGATAACTCTCGTCGGCGAGTTCCCCAAGACAACAAACGTGCGCAACCGCTCGCTGTATAAATTCGGCGATAAGTTCTACTGCCTGTCGTCCTTCAACCGCTATGTTTACAGCATGGATAAGACCGGCAGCACCCGACTTGCCCTTATCTGCGGCGGCGTTTACGACAACCTTAACTTCACCGCCGACAAGCTCGTGCTCATCCCCAACACGCTCACGACGAGCAACCCCAACGAGCTGAAGGTGTATAACGCCAAGAGCCTTGCCGCCCGTGCGCTTTACGGCGACTGGCTCGGCCAGAGCGTTTACTACACCGGCGCGCGCTTCGTTCCCGAGGAGGGCAAGGACTTCTACTCGACGACCGAGAGCGTCAGCACGGTTTCCAATCTGCCGATCACCGTTACCAAGGCATTCTCGCGCGGCAGCGATTTCATCGTGCAGACGAAGTACACAAACCAGCTTGATTCGGAGATTATCCTCCGCTCGTACATCGTAAAGGTCTATCTCAACGGTCAGCTCGTTGCATCCGACCTCAACCGTATGGTGGGCATCAATATGAGAGCGAACGATATCGAGACCTTCACATTTGTCATCGCCGGCAGCGACGTTCTGACAAACTTTGAAGTGGGCGACGGCGATCTGAGCATCGAGGTCGTTCCGACCTTCGACATTGTTCCGCCGGAAACCAAGGCGTGAGCAAAATAATTTAAGCAGCAAGCAGCCGCGGCAGAGCATTCTGCCGCGGTCATTTTTTGCCGGAGTGCCATCGCGCCGAGCGCCGTTGACTATTGGATCTGCAAATGCTATTATCGGAACATATCACTACACACGGAGGCTTAGGCAATGAGTAACAGGCGGACGTTTTTTCAATACGTCATCCCATCCGTTCTGTCGTTTGCACTTTCCGGCGTGTATGCCATAGTTGACGGCTTCTTTGTCGGCAACTCCATCGGCGATGCCGGGCTTTCCGCGATAAACATTGCCTATCCCGTAACTGCTGTCCTTCAAGCCGTTGGAACGGGGCTTGGCATGGGCGGCGCTGTTAAATATTCGATCCTGAAGGCCGAGGGAAACGCGGAGAAGGCGCGGGAATACATTGCCGCGGCAACGTGGCTGATGCTGCTTTTCAGCGTGATTTTGACCGGAGCGGTGTACCTCGCCTCAAAAAGCATTCTCGCTGCGCTCGGCGCATCGGGCGATCTGCTCACGCTCGGCGATGAGTATATAAGGGTGATCGCACTCGGCGCCGTTTTGCAGATATTCGGCACAGGGCTTGTTCCGTTTATGCGCAATTACGGCGGTTCATTGTGGGCAATGATCGCCATGATATGCGGCTTTGCCGCGAACATCGTCCTCGACTATGCCTTCGTGTGGGTTCTCGGCCAGGGAATGTACGGCGCGGCTCTGGCGACGGTTATCGGGCAGGGCATAACGATGGCCGTGGCGCTTGTTTACTGCGCGGCTAAAAAGAATCTCGTTTTGAAGGTCGCAGCTGCCGACGCTCCGGAAACGGCACTTCGGATATTGAAGATCGGCCTTGCACCGTTCGGCCTTACCCTCGCACCGAACATATCGCTTGTTATCATAAACCGCTTTTCGGTGTCCTACGGCGGACAGGAGGCGATCGCGGTCTATGCATGTATATCGTATATAATCTGCATCGTTTATCTGCTCCTGCAGGGCGTCGGCGACGGAAGCCAGCCGCTTATGAGCCGCTTTTACGGCGCAGGCGACAAAAAATCGCTAAGGCACACAAAAACGATGGCGTATGAATTTGCTATGGCTTTGGCGATTGCCGGAGGGCTGCTGATCTATCTGCTCAGGGGCAAGATCGGGCTGCTGTTCGGCTCATCCGCCGCGGTGAATGCAGGGGTCATAGCGGTCATGCCGATCTTTCTTGTCTCGGTACCGTTTGACGCGATAACACGAGTTTCAACGGCGGCATTTTATGCAACCGAGAAAAGCGCGCCGTCCTATATCCTGACCTTTGCAGAGCCGGTAATCATGCTTGTTCTGATGCTCGCTCTGCCGCCTCTGCTCGGCGGCCAGATAATGATCTGGTGGAGCACAGTTTTCGCAAAGATAATCACAGCACTGATAAGCATCGTCCTGACTGCCCGAAATAGATAGAAAAAAGGCGTGACCGTTTGGTCACGCCTTTTGCATATTTGATTCTATCTTACTTCAGGCTTTCGAAGAATGCCTTGACCGCCTCGATAGCGATAGTTGCAGCCTCATCGGCTCCGGCCTTCTCAGGAATGTGAAGAATCGTACCCCACAGCATAGTCGTTTCCTCCTTTATAGTTTTGAGTTCTCCCAACTCCAATAATAACTATAAATTAGAAAGATTAAGAAGTCATTAAATAATTTGTTTAAGCTTTATTTATGTATTTAAACCACGTTTTTTAACTTTAAAATAGTGCGCCGCCATAAGGACGATGAACACGCTGCTGCAATAGCCGAATATGGGGTACACGACGCCGATGAGGTCGCCGAAGCCGAACAGGCTGCCGAGGAACATGCACAGGGCGCACACGGCGGTGAACGGCTTTTTGTGCCCGGCAATGCGCGCCGACTTTGCCGTGAGCATGCCGACAAATGCAACAAGGCTCGAAAGCGCCGTGCCGAACATGGCAAGCAGCAGCAAAACGCCGTAGACATAGCCCCACGCTGCGTCGCGGCTCTGCGCCAGGGCGAGCATGGGAAGCTGCGCATCGGCGGTCTCGGGCGCTGCCGAGACGGAAACGAGCACGCTTCCGGCTATCAGCAGCAGAACGCACGCGCCTATCGCAATGCCGCCCACTGCGGCTTTTTTGCTTTTGACATACGGGCCGAGCGGCGCGATCATGGCGATGCTGCCGAACACGTTATAGCAGGCAAAGCTCACCGCCGCGACGAGCCACGAGCTCATGAGCGGATTGCTGCCGCCGCCCGACTGCGGCAGAACAAGGCCGTTTGCGCAGATGCTCATGATGCCGAAAACGAGCGTCACGACCGACAGCACCGGCACGGTCGCCGAAAATGCCGAGACCATGCCCGAAAATCCGGCCAGAGATACGACCGCGACGAGCGCCGCGAACACCGCCGAGCCGATAAACGGCGCAAGGCCGAACAGCTGCTCGAGCAGCGCGCCGACGCCGGCCGACATTATCGTGCCCACACCGAACAGAAACAGCAGCTCCAGCACCGTCACCGCGCCGCGCAGCAGCGGCCAGTCACGGCGCACAACTATCTTGTCGATCTCGCTGAGCTTCGTGAGCCGGCCCAGCAGGATCATTATGATCCCGGTGAAAAACAGCAGTGCCACGGCCACCAGCAGCCCGGCGACGCCCTTTGCGCCAAACGAGCCGAAAAATTGCCACAGCTCCTGCCCGGAGACATACCCTGCCCCCAAAAAGCATCCGGCAAACGCCAGACCCAAATTAAAACTTCCGATCTTCTTCATTTTTTAATAGCGAATTAAGGCTTCTCCTATACGTTTATGTTAGTGCCCGGTATCGAAACAAAGGTAAAAAACCATGATGTTTCGCATCCCGGGAGTTTGTGCTATATTAGTGCAAAATTAGGCTGCACCCAATTGTCTTCCCCTTGCGGAGCTTGAGGGGAAGATGCCGCTTGCGGCAGATGAGGTGTAATTATATCTGCGCCGTAGGCGCTACATTTTTTCCTGAGGCGCATTCACATTGCGCCGATGCTTTTATTGCGGTTGCCCGACCGGTGGGTGCCGACAAAACCGGCATATGCGGAACGGATAAATCCGTTCCCTACGACTGTCGATTTTCGTGCCGACAAAACCGTGGCGATGGGCGAGCAATGCTCGCCCCTACATGGCGCGGTGCAAGATTCAGCGCCGTACTTGCGTTACGCGAAACGTCACGGTTTTGTCAGCAGTTTAGATACCGGGCAACCGGAGATAACCGTATCCGTAGGTGCAGTAAAGCGCCTCTGAAAAAGCGGAACAGGCGAGCCTGTTCCCTACATAGTGCGGCAAAAAACTTGACAGCGCACTATCGGGTTGCGTAGCAGTTATGGTTTTCACCATTGTCTCGACACCGGGTTCACGCAAAATCCGTATCCGTAGGTGCGTCAATGCGCCTCTAAAAAAAGCGCCTCTGAAAAAAATCCATGAAGGCCTTGAAATCGGCGCCGTGACCGGGATACTTGATGTGCGCCAGCTCGTGCAGGACGACCTCGGATATAAACTCGCGCGGCTCGGCGGCGAGGTACACGCTCAGCCAGATCCTGCGCTCGGCAACGTTGCAGCTGCCCCAGCGTGTTTTCATCTTTTTTGTGTGCCATTCGCGGCAGCGCAGGCCGGTCCTGTCCTGCCACAGCGCAAGATACTCCTCCGCGATCGGCGTGAGAATCACACGGTAAAACTCGATTACCGCAGCCTCGCGCTGCTCACGCGTGCTGCCCGGGCGCATGGTGAGCACGACCTCGCCGCCGGATATCGCGACGCCGGGCGTGCCGCCCTCCTCAACGCGAAGCCGAAACGGTTTGCCAAGCACGCGCAGAGTCTCACCGCTTTCAAAATTCTGCGGTCTGAGCCGGGCTTTTTCGAGCATCTGGCCGCGGTGCTTTTCGATCCAGCCGCGCTTTCGATCCAGTATCGACTCGATATCTGCGTCCGACATACGCAGCGGCGCCGTTACATGCACCTCGCCATCGCGCGTGATGCGTATATTCAGATTTTTGACCCGTTTTCGGGCAATAAATATCTTCTCCATTTTTTAGAGGCGCATTGACGCACCTACGGATACATATATCTACGGCGGCCCATTATCGAAACGATGGATAAAACCATAATTGCCTCGCGCTATGCAAGTGCGAACCAAACTTTTGTTTGCACCCCATTGGCTCACCTGTCAAGGGGAGCAGGCAGCTTTGCTGACGAGGGGTTTTAGTGGCGCATTTGGTCTGTACCGATACGCTTATTGCGTCAATGCGCAACTAAATAAGTACGCTTGCGCACACAATGGCTGTCAGCTGTCAGCTAGCTATAAGCTTCGGCAAAGCCGCACGGTTTTGTCAGCAGTTTTGATACCGAGCTACCGGAGATAACCGTATCCGTAGGTGCAGTAAAGCGCTGCTAAAAAGCATGGAGGGCGGCGCCAGCGGCCAGCGCTGCGGAATAGATACGATGACGCTGCATTTTCGAGGTCTGATCCTTTGCCATGTGGCAGTCGGCGATGAGCACGACGCTGACGGCAAATGCGGCAGCACCGCTTGCGGCCTTGCAGCCGCTCGCCTTCGGTGACGTTGCCATGTGCAGCAGCGCGGCGAGGAAGTACGCACCGCTGGCCGCCTCATGCGCCTGCATCAGCGCGGCATTGGCCTTATGCATGCCCAGCTTCCGCAGTGGGTATTTCACCAAAAGTGCCGACAGCGCGGCCGCCGCGGCACATCCGGATGTCTTATGTACTGCATTTTTAACACTCATTTTTTCAGTAGCGCTTTGGCGCTCCTCCTATACGTTTATTGCGCGTTTATTGCGCGGATTTGTAGCGGCGTCAATGCGCCTCCAAAAACACGTTGGCATCGCCGCAGAGCTCTTTCAGCTCGGCGATGAGCGAGGGGTGGATCAGGCACTTTGCGCCGATGCGCCGTTTTTCGCGCTCAAGATAAATTATCATCTGCTGCTGGCCGGGGAACATGGTGAGGATAAGCTCGATACGCGCAAGGCGCGGATCGTCCTCGCCGGGCAGCTTGACCCAGAGCTTGGAGTCGGCGTTTGTCCTCGGCGGCTCGGGCTTGAGCTTGCCGAGATCGGCTATCGGGCGGATGCTGTCCGCCATGAGCTGCGGCTCCTTCTCGTCGCGCATGGATATGCGGCCGCGCACGATGATGGGCGCGTTATCCTTGATGTAGATGCTGCCGGTGTCCAGCGCGCGCTGGAACGCGATCAGCTCCATCGCGCCGGTGTCGTCCTCGAGGTTGATGTAGCTCATGAGCGTGTTCGACTTCGTCGTGCGCGTGCGGCTTGACTGCACGACGCCTGCAACGGTGACGACGGCGCCGTCGGGATAGGTCTTTTTCTCGCTCTCGGAGGCGGAGTCTGTCAAAATCGCGCCTATGGGTACTATCCCGGCTCTGCGCACGGCGGCGCGGTACTCGTCCATCGGGTGGCCGCTCAGGTACAGACCGGCGGTCTCCTTTTCCATTGCAAGCAGCTCGGCTCGGGTGTATTCCTCGACCTCGGGGATCTTGATGCTTATGGCACCGGCCTCCTCGAAGTCCGGCTCGCCGAACAGGTTGAGCTGCCCCTCGACGTTGTTGCGGCTTTCCTGCTGGATGCCGTCGATCATGACGCCGGCCACGCGCAGCAGCGCCTTGCGCTTGAAGCCCATGCTGTCGAACGCTCCGGCGCGGATGAGGTTTTCGACCGCGCGGCGGTTCAGCTCCCTGCCTGCCATGCGGCGGCAGAAATCCTCAAGACTGCGGAACGGCCCGTCCTCCTCGCGGCGCGATATAAGCTCGTTTATGAAGCCGCGGCCGATGCTTTTTATCGCAACAAGGCCGAAGCGGATATCGTTTCCGCTAACGGAGAAATCGGCAAACGACTCGTTGACGTCCGGCGGCAGAAGCCTTATGCCCATCTCGCGGCATTCGGCGATGTACTCGGCGATCTTGGTGCTGTTATCGAGCACCGACGAGAGCAGCGCGGCCATGTACTGGCGCGGATAGTGCTTTTTCATGTACGCCGTGCGGTAGGATACTATCGCGTAGCTCACCGCGTGCGCCTTGTTGAAGGCGTAGGACGCAAAGTCAAGGATCTCGTCATAGATGCTGTTTGCAACGCTTTCGGGGATGCCGCGCTTTATTGCGCCGTCGATGCCGCGGCTCTCGTCGCCGTGAACGAAGGCGACGCGCTCGGCGTCGATGACCTTGTGCTTTTTCTTGCTCATCGCGCGGCGGATCATGTCCGCCTGGCCGAGCGAAAATCCGGCAAGGCGGCGGAAAATTTCAATTACCTGCTCCTGATAGACGATGCAGCCGTAGGTGACCTCGAGTATCGGGCGCAGAAGCTCGTGCTTGTAGCTTATCTTCTCGGGATGTGCCGAGCACTCGATAAATCGCGGAATGCTGTCCATCGGGCCGGGGCGGTACAGGGCTATGACTGCGGTGATATCTTCAATGCTCTTGGGCTTAAGGCCGGTGCAAACGCCGGTCATGCCGGTGCTTTCAAGCTGGAAAACGCCGCTCGTGTGCCCCTCCGAGAGCATTTTGAAAACCTCTGCGTCGCCGTCGGGGATCTTTTCGACCTCGAAATCCGGCTCGGTGCGCCGCACCATTTTCGCCGCGTCCTCGAGCACTGTGAGGTTTCGCAGACCGAGAAAATCCATCTTGAGAAGCCCAAGCTCCTCAAGCGTTGTCATCTGATACTGCGTGACGACCGATTCGTCGTTTTTCGACAGCGGAACGTATTCGTAAACGGGCCTGTCGGTTATTACAACGCCGGCAGCGTGCATGCTCGCGTGGCGCGGCATGCCCTCGAGCGCTTCGGCCACGTCGATGAGCCGGTGCAGCATCTCGTCGCCCTCGTACATGTCGCGCAGGGGCTTTGATACGCGCAGTGCGTCCTTTATGGTCATGTTCGGCCCCATGGGTATGGCCTTTGCAACGGCATCGGCATCGCCGTAGCTTATGTCGAGCACGCGCGCAACGTCGCGCACGGCAGCGCGCGCTGCCATCGTGCCGAAGGTGACTATCTGTGCAACGTGGTCGTGGCCGTATTTGCGGTTTACATAGTCGATTACCTCGCCGCGGCGGTTGACGCAGAAGTCGATATCAATATCGGGCATGGTAAAACGTTCAGGGTTTAAGAAACGCTCAAACAACAGTTTGTGCTCGATTGGGTCAAGGTCGGTAATTTCAAGTGTATATGCAACAAGCGAACCGGCTGCGGAACCACGACCCGGACCTACCGGAATCCCGTGGGTTTTAGCATAATAAATGAAATCCCAGGTAATCAGGAAATATGCGGCAAACCCCATTTGATTAATAACGCTTAATTCGTAGTCTGCACGTTCTTTGAGTTCAGGCGTAACCTCTCCATAGCGTTTTTTAATACCCTCATACACCAAATGTTCAAGGTAAGACTCAATTGTATAACCCTCCGGAACTTTGTAATCCGGCAGCGGGCTTTTACCAAGTTCAAGGGTAAGGTGGCATTTTTCAGCAATATCTACCGTATTTTTTATACATTCGTTAAATGTTTCATCATCCAGCCATTTAAAATAAGTTCTTAACTGTTCCGGCGTTTTAACATAAAATTCGTTATTCGGAAAGTGGAAACGGTTCGGGTCATCTTTATCACTGTTCGTCTGCATACAAAGAAGCGTATCGTGCATGTCGGCATCATCCCGCGTCAGATAGTGCGAGTCGTTGGTAATTACCATTTTAATGCCTAATTCTTTAGCGATTTGAACAAGTTCAGGGTTGGTGCGTTTTTGCTCTTCCATTCCGTGATCTTGAAGTTCTATATAGTAATCTTCACCGAATAAATCTTTGTATTGCTGTGCGATTTCGCGAGCTTTTTCTTTGTTACCTTTCAAGAGATATTGAAGAACTTCCCCCCCGAGACACGCTGAAAGACAGATTAAGCCTTCGTGGTGTTCCTTAATCATCTCCCAATTGATACGCGGGTGAACATAAAAACCTTTACACCACGCAGCTGAAACGAGTTTGAGCAGGTTTGCATAACCCTCTTTATTCTTTGCGAGCAAAACAAGGTGATAGCAAGGGTTCTTAGCTCTGTCACGTTCTGCGATATCGCCGTCGTGAACATAAAATTCGCAGCCTAAAATCGGCTTAACGCCTTTTTCTTTCGCTGTTGTATAAAGCTCCATATCGCCATACATAACGCCGTGGTCAGTAAGCGCGACAGCCGGCATATTATTTTCTTTGGCGAAATTCACCAAATCATCTATTCTGATTGCTCCGTCAAGAAGTGAATATTCACTGTGGATGTGTAAAGGTACGTATTGCATGCTCATGACAAAATTATACAATAGGCAAATTTTAAAATCTGCCTATTGTAAAGAATTAAAAAGCAGTTCCTCAGAGATTAATTACCGCTTAATACAACGGAAAGAAATACCATCCCAATCCCTAATTTTTAACCGATGTCCAGTATTCATGCGAATACCTAAGCCCCAGGCACCATTCGCTGTCCTATCCTGCAACAATGTACCCGAGCCGTATGCCGATAGATTCACACCCGATAAAGTTCTATTACAAAAAATTGATGCAAGTTCATCAATATTAGGCATCCGACTCTCATTATCCATTTGTTTACAAGCTTTTTGCAAACTAGAATAAGAATTTCCACTCGCAAGATCATTATGTAATGGCATTGGCGCAACAACCTTTGAATCAGTTGCATAAAAAGCTGTTATAAAACCTATATCCTTTCCCATTGTATTCGGACCTTTAGTACCGTTTAAATCATAAATAAAGTTTGCACAAATGTAAGGCTGTATGTAATAAGCGGATTCTGCTCGATCTGCATAAGGCATACAGAATGGATTATAATAAATAGCAACACTCTCTCCGTTAGCAGTTTCAAACGCAGCAGCCTTTGTATCCGTTTGAGAATAGCAATAACCCTGATTACTTTCACGACCGTTAAACATGCTATTATATTCTACCAAAGTGCCGGGTAACAAAGAAAAAGCAATTGAACCATTTATAGCTGTTATTTTATCAGGAATGCCACAATCATCTAAGTGTTCGTTGTCACAAATATTGTTAATTTTAAGAACTTTAGATAATCCGGCAGTAACAAAGGTTTCAGCAGCGGTATCGGTGGTATCATCAAGTGTACCGTAACCGTTCAAC
>ENA-ORMR01001513-ORMR01001513.1-human-gut-metagenome-genome-assembly--contig:-NODE-1513-length-17624-cov-2.929023_pt1 | contig 17624 bp, 16 predicted proteins | sample MGYA00242107_ERZ509003 | MGnify/ENA primary metagenome ERZ509003 (study PRJEB26280, sample SAMEA2338699) | human gut metagenome | biome: human gut; feature: human-associated habitat; material: faeces... | reverse complement strand
ATATAATACGTTATACATGCTAAGTTTATAGCACATGTTTTGACCCCAACATCATCTTATTTCATTAATGAAAAAAAAGCCTCGGAAAAATCCGGGGCTTAATTAACATCAAACTCTTGACTACGCTCTTGTAACAGCGCCTGATCTTAAGCAAGAAGTACATACATACATCTTTCTTGGACCTGCTGTTGTCAAAACCTTAACTGACTTAACGTTTGACTTCCACATCTTGTTTGATTTTCTGTTAGAGTGACTTACCTTGAGTCCAAAATGAGCACCCTTATCACAAACAGCACACTTTGCCATGATTGCACCTCCTCAAAGCTTAATAATGCCTACTCGGCTGACAACAGAAGTTATGATAACAGATATTTGAATATTTTGCAAGTAAAAAAAATATTTTTTTAAAGATTTTCACTTTTAAGTTGGATTTTGTATAGAAATAATGTATAATGACAATATCATGACTTTGTAAACCGTGAATCACACGGAGATTGGAGGAACCATGAAAGGTCGAATTGAAAATAAATTAGGAACTGTTATGATAGACCCTGAGGTTATAGCAATGTTTGCGGGAACAACCGCCATAGAGAGCTTCGGTATAGTCGGAATGGCTGCCGTAAGCATGAAGGATGGACTGGTTAAGCTTCTCAAAAAAGAGAGTCTTACACATGGGATTAATGTAAAGATTGATGAAGAGAACTTGATTACTTTGGATTTTCATGTTATTGTATCGTACGGAGTTTCCATTTCTGCTGTAGCAGATAACCTTGTGAACAGCGTCAAGTATAAGGTTGAAGAATTTGCCGGCATGAAGATTAAGCAGATCAATATATTTGTTGATGGCGTAAGAGTAATTGACTAACCGTTATTTAAGGAGGATTTTAAAGTGGCTATTAATACCATAGATGCTGCTATGCTCAAGAAATGCTTCTTGGCAGGAGCTGCCAATCTGGAAGCAAAAAAAGAGATAATAAACGAATTAAACGTATTCCCGGTACCTGATGGAGATACTGGAACTAATATGACAATGACAATTCTTTCTGCAGCTAAGGAAGTGAGCAATATTGCTTCACCTAATTTTGAGAATTTGTCAAAGGCTATTTCAGGAGGTTCATTAAGAGGTGCGAGAGGTAACTCGGGAGTTATTCTTTCACAGCTTTTCAGAGGGTTTACTAAGGAAATTAAGTCTGTAACGGTTATAGATGCACCAGTACTTGCAAGAGCCTTCCAGAAGGCAACTGAGACTGCGTACAAGGCAGTTATGAAGCCAAAGGAGGGAACTATCCTCACAGTTGCGAAGGGTCTTTCAGATAAGATGAATGAGCTTGCATGTGAGAACGGCGATTTGGAAGATATACTAGGACAGGTTCTTGAGCACGGACGCTATGTTCTTTCACAGACACCTGAGATGCTTCCGGTGCTGAAGGAAGCCGGGGTTGTCGACTCAGGCGGACAGGGGCTTATCGAGGTGCTTTCAGGAATATATGACTGCCTTCTTGGCAAGGAGATTGACCTTACCGCAGCTCTTGGCACAACAACCACTGCTAAGGTTGAGGCAGACACAGCTCAGGCAGATATCAAGTATGGTTACTGCACTGAATTTATAATCAATATTGAGAAGAAGTTCGATAACGGTGATGAACTCAACTTCAAGGCATATCTTGAGTCAATCGGTGATTCAATAGTAGTCGTTGCCGATGATGAGATCGTTAAGGTACATGTACATACCAACGATCCGGGGCTTGCAATTCAGAAAGCGCTCACCTATGGTTCACTCAGCAAGATGAAGATAGATAATATGCGGGAGGAGCATAAGGAAAAGCTCATAAAGGAAGCACAGAAGGCTGAGGCTGAGAAGAAGGCTGCTGAGGAAGCGGCTAAGAAGCCTGCTGAACCTAAGAAGAAGTACGGTTTTATATCCGTTTCTGCCGGAGCGGGACTCAGCGAGATATTTGAAGGACTTGGTGTAGATGTAGTTATTGAAGGCGGACAGACAATGAACCCTAGCACGGAGGATATGCTCAATGCGATTGACAAGGTAAACGCTGAGAATGTATTTATCCTTCCTAACAATTCAAATATTATACTTGCTGCCAACCAGGCACAGTCTATCGTCACAGATAAGAATGTGTATGTAGTTCCTTCTAAGACAATACCTCAGGGAATCACAGCGCTTATCAATTTTGACGAGTCTGCAGATGCGGAGGCTAATTTCGATAATATGTCTTCGGAGATGAAGAATGTAAAGACCGGACAGGTAACCTATGCTGTTCGTGATACATCGATGGATGGCAAAGAGATTAAGCAGAACGATATAATGGGAATCGGTGATAAGACAATCCTTTCTGTAGGCAAGGATATTGAGGAAACAACCATTGATATGCTGTCCCAGCTTATTGATGATGACTCTGAGCTTATAAGTGTATACTACGGCGAGGATGTTTCAAGCGAGCAGGTTGATTCTCTTACGGCTAAGCTTGAGGAGACCTATCCTGACCTTGACCTGGAGGTTCACAGTGGTGGACAGCCAATCTATTACTATATTGTTTCAGTAGAATAGAATATTTATTGAGTATCTTGTCCCCTCATGGGTCCTGCCTATGAGGGGATATCTTGTATATGGAAGTATGATTTATGGCATTATGCCGGAGAATGAGGATTATTATGAAGCTTAGCAGTCTTAAAGGAATCGGACAGAAAACAGAACAGCTTTTTACAAAAGCCGGGATAACGGATACTTCACAGCTGCCATACTACTATCCACGAAGCTATGATATATACAAAGAACCTGTACTTATCAGCGAAATCGATGAGGACGGCATCTATACCTTGTATCTAAGCATCGCATCTGATGTAGAAGTGAAGCCGATGAAAAAGCTTAATATAACTACGGTATTCGCTGTAGACGAGCAGAATGAACGTATCAAGCTGACGTGGTTTAATATGCCTTTTATGAAGGGTGCGCTGAGAAGAGGCTACCGCTATATGGTACGCGGCAGAGTGGTGTGCAGAGGAAGCTTAGTCTCAATGGAACAGCCTAAATTATACACTGCTGCAGAATATGAGCAGAAGCTTCATTATATTCAGCCAATCTATCCACTGGTAAAGGGACTTACCAACAACATGGTCACAAAAGCCGTAACACAGTATTTTGCCATGCAGAATAATCCTGAAGAAATGGAATATCTCCCTAAGGAGCTTATAGAACGCTATGAATTAAAGCCACTGTATGAGGCGATAAAATACATACATTTTCCGCGTGGTATCAATGAAATGCAGGAATCAAGAAAACGACTTGCCTTTGATGAATTCTTCGGATTCATGATGAAGCTTGAAAACCTGAAATCCCAGAGGACTTATCTTGAGAATGAATGTATGATACATGAGGGAGGCTATGCTGCAAGACTCATATCCGAGCTGCCTTACCAGCTGACGGAGCCACAGAGAAAGGCGTATGACGAAATGGTTGCTGACATGTCGGGGAAGCATGTCATGAACAGGCTTATTCAGGGTGATGTAGGCTCCGGAAAGACGATTATAGCTGTATTAGCGCTCCTCAACGCTGTGGAAGCCGGCTTTCAGGGTGCACTCATGGCTCCTACCGAGGTTCTGGCAAAGCAGCACTATGATACGGTATGTGAATTATTGAAAAAACATGAATTTCCGGTTACACCGGTTCTGCTTGTTGGCTCGATGAGCGCTTCACAGAAGAAGAAAGCACATGAACAGATAAAAGACGGTACAGCTGATATTATTATAGGCACTAACGCATTGATTCAGGAAAAGGTGGAATACAACAATCTTGGGTTTGTTGTGACGGATGAACAGCATCGTTTTGGCGTGAACCAAAGAGGCGGACTTGCCAGAAAAGGTGGACATCCGCATGTATGTGTCATGAGTGCAACACCAATTCCTCGTACGCTTGCAATCATTCTATATGGAGACCTTGACATATCCATAATTAATGCCATGCCTGTGGGCAGGCTTCCGATAAAAAATGCCGTTGTCGGTGAAGAGTACCGCCCGAATGCGTATAGATTTATAATGAATCAGGCGGCGCTGGGTCATCAGGCTTATGTAATATGCCCGATGGTTGAGGATAATGAAATAAGTGAAAGTGAGAATGTCACAGACTACACAGTAGAATTGAGGAAGAATCTTCCCGGACTTACTGTGGAGGGACTTCACGGACAGATGGCAGCCGATACCAAAAATGATATTATGGGAAGATTCGCTAAGGGCGAAATACAGGTGTTGGTTTCCACAACTGTGATTGAAGTAGGAATAAATGTTCCGAATGCCACAGTGATGCTCATCGAGAACGCAGAAAAATTCGGTCTTGCACAGCTTCACCAGCTTCGCGGAAGAGTAGGAAGAGGAAATGCGCAATCATACTGTATATTTGTGAGCACCTCAAAAAAGGAGGAGGCAAAGCAGCGCCTTGATATCATAGGTAAATCCAATGACGGCTTTTACATTGCTGAACAGGATTTAAAGCTCCGAGGTCCCGGAGATTTCTTCGGAATCAGGCAGAGTGGTGACATGTCATTTACATTTGCAGATATATACACCGATGCAGATATGCTTAAGAAAGCAAAAGACTGTGCAGATTATATAATTGAAAACAATTTGCAGAATACATTAAAAAAAGCTTTTTCCCAGAATGATGTAATGTTATAATGAAAATTGTATGAGAAGCAGGAAGCACAGTCACATGAAAAATTTCACCAAGATGTACTGTGGAAAATTTCAAGATAAACAATAAGGATAAAAATATGAAACTATATATTATAAGACATGGCGAAACCGATTGGAATAAGGAAAAAAGACTTCAGGGACAGAGTGATACGCAGCTCAATGAATATGGAATTGAGCTGGCGCGGATAACAGGCGAAGCGTTAAAGGATGTACATTTTGATTATATCTTCTCAAGTCCGCTTAAAAGGGCATATGAGACTGCTGAGCTTATCAGAATGGACAGACCAGTGAAAATCATAACCGATGACAGACTAAAAGAGATATGTTTCGGGGTGAATGAAGGAGTCAGTTCGGAGCTCATCACAGAGGATTTTCATTATTTCTTCGATGCACCTGATAAATATATACCCGCACAGGGTGGTGAGACCTACGAACAGCTATGTGCCCGCTCACAAGCTTTTATAGACAGCGTCATAGTTCCGCTTTCATTAAAGGAGCCTAAGGCGACGGTGCTTATTACAGCACATGGGGCACTGAATAAATCCATAATGATTTATCTCAATCACCTCGAAATAAAAAATATGTGGGATGGCGTTTTTCAGAAGAATTGCTGTGTAAATATATTTGAGATAAACGGATTTGACTTTAAGATGCTTCAGGAAGCCAAGATATATTATTAGATATTTTCTTGGATATACGCTGCATAATATTGATATTAATATTGAATAATGGAGGAATTGATATGAGAGTGATTGCAGGCACAAGAAGAAGCATGCCTCTTAAGACGATAGAGGGACTGGCAACACGTCCTACGCAGGACAGGACTAAGGAGACGCTTTTCAACGTAATTCAGAATGATGTTCCGGGAAGTACGTTCCTTGATTTGTTTTCGGGGAGTGGGGCAATAGCCATAGAAGCACTCAGCCGCGGGGCAAAAAAGGCATACCTTGTTGAAAACAGCAGAGCCGCCGCTGCCTGTATACGCGATAATCTCAATTTTACCAGACTTTCCGATGAAGCTGTACTGATGGAGACTGATGCGGTCACTGCCTTAAAAAGGCTGGAGGGCAAAACAGTTTTTGACATAATATTTATGGATCCACCATATAATCATGAATATGAGAAGGAGGTTCTGACATGTCTTGCCGACTCTTCTCTTATTGATGACTATTCAATCATTATTGTTGAAGCGTCGAATGAGACAAGCTTTGATTACCTTGACAAATTGGGCCTTGAAGCTTATAAAATAAAAAGATATAAAAATAATATGCATGTTTTTATCAGGAAAATTAAATAATAAGTTTTTAATGGCATGTGATTATACAATACTATAAAGGAGTACAGGCAGGAGCCTGATTAATTACTATGAGAATTGCAGTATATCCGGGAAGCTTTGACCCGGTTACACTTGGACATATGGACATAATAAGTCGTTCCTCAAAGCTTTTTGACAAGTTGATTGTCGGGGTATTAGTAAACAGTTCAAAAGTTCCATTGTTTTCTGCTGAAGAACGTGTTAATATGATAAAAGGTGTAGTTTCGGAATACGCTAATGTGGAGGTACGTTCCTTTGATGGTCTGCTGGTTGAATTTGCAAGATTATGCAAAGCGACCGCTGTGGTACGAGGTCTTAGAGCTGTAACCGATTTTGAATATGAATTGCAGATGTCGCAGACGAACCACATTATTGCACCTGATATAGATACAATATTTCTGACGACGAATCTCAACTATGCATATCTAAGCTCAAGTGTAGTTAAGGAGGTGGCAAGATACGGCGGAGATATCTCCAAGTTCGTTGCACCGGAGGTTCGCAGACAGGTTTTAGAAAAATATAACAGATAATATCAATTGGAGGATTACCATGAACAAGATTGAAGAGATGATTGAAGCGATTGAAGAATATATTGAAAACTGTAAGCCTGTTCCTCTTTCAAGCAATAAGATTATCGTTGAAAAGGATGCCATTGAGGAATTGATTCGTGAACTCAGGCTCAAGACTCCTGATGAGATAAAAAAATACCAGAAGATTATCAGCAATAAGGATGCCATTCTCGCGGATGCCAAGGATCAGGCAGATTCCATGCTTAATGCGGCTAAGGTGCACACTCAGGAACTCGTCAATGAGCATGAGATAATGCAGCGCGCCTACAGTGAAGCAGAGGAAATAAAAGATCAGGCTTATAGTCAGGCACAGGCAATACTCGACCATGCAACAGAGGAAGCCAATCAGATGAGATACAGTGCAGTTCAGTACACGGATGATATGCTCGCCAATCTCCAGAGAATTATTGAGCACTCCATTGACAGCAATCGTTCTAAGTATGAGAGCCTGTTAAGTGCTCTGGACAAGGATCTCAATGTTGTCCTTTCCAATAGAAATGAGCTTGCCGGAATAGGTACAGATGAAGAGCCTGAGCAGCCGGAAGATGACGCTGCAGCAGGATTACAGGATTCCGGTGATTATGAGGAATAACACTGCCAATGCTGTAATACAGGCAATACATATCTTACATGCCATGTACCTTCCGATGGAAAATCTTCTTCCACTCCAGAGAGACATTGTCTGAAATACACTTGACATACCGCCGAATGCGGTGGCAGTCAGCATAAGTAATATTTTATAATTATATTCGATATTAAGCTCAGATATTTTATCAAGGCCGGCTGTAATCTCCATCAAGGATATCAGTACGGCTTTTGCTATGTCCGGAAGAATTTTTATGTTACCTATCATCGCACCCGCTGTTGAGAACAGCATGACATATATACACAGCTTAAGGCTGGCGGTGATGGCATTCTCAACGGAGTGCGAAAGGGCCTCAGATGTCGTAAGCTCAATTATCCGGTGTTCTGTATCTTCTCTTTGCTGAACTGCAATCCGGCTTCTGTGTCCCATTCTGCCGTCTGCATCTGCCGGCCTGCTGATTTTCCTTCTTCCATGTTGTTTCTTTATCCACCCCCAATATCTTAAAACGAACATTCCTGCAAATGCTGAGCCGATAAGCAGGCAGATCACTGTCCCTGAGAGCGCTTTATCTCCAAGACAGCTCATACAGATATAGCTTATCATAAACATCGGGCTGACGTTGTTGCATACCGGAGCTAAAAGCATGGCGGTATCATCGTCAATCGTTCCTGTCTCATTAAGGCAGCCGCATACATAAGCTCCCATTGGATAGCCGCACACAAATCCTATAAGAATGCAGTACCCGGAAGCGGCAGGCAGATGCAGCAGCTTAGTGAGCGGTGCGAGCAGAACTCCAATTGGCTTCGCACACCCGGTATATACGATAAAATTTGAAAGCACCATAAATGGCATGAGAGTCGGAAAGAGTGTCCTGTACCAAAGCGCAAGACCATAGGCTGCTCCATTTAGTGCAGCGGCGGGCGATAACAGCAGAACAAGCATGCATGACATTGCACAGACTATGCGTGTGAACATTATGCGGCTGTTTTTTTTACCGGATGGATTTGTCATTGTATCAGCCTGCTTAAGAATATACTCAGATAATACTATTCAGTTTATGATTTTTTTATCACTGCAACCTGTGTTTACATTTTTATTTTATTGCTTTTTTCAGAAAAATGTGGCACAATAAAATGTGGCTTAGTTTGGCCATAGACGGAGGAATAAATAGTATGAACAATGCATTAAAAGGATTACAGCCTGAAAAGGTTTTTATGTTTTTTGAAGAGCTTACACAGATACCTCATGGTTCACACAACACGAAACAGATAAGCGATTTCTGTGTTGATTTTGCCAAAAAAAGAGGTCTTAAAGTATATCAGGATGAATATAATAATGTGGTTATTTATAGACCGGCAAGCAAGGGCTATGAGAATGCTCCCGGTGTGATTATACAGGGGCATTTAGACATGGTATGTGAGAAGGAGAGTGGATGTACCCATGATTTTACCAAGGATGCTCTCGATGTCTATGTTGAGGACGGATATGTTACCGCAAGAGGAACCACTCTCGGCGGTGATGACGGAATTGCCATCGCCTATGCACTCGCCGTTCTCGACGATGAAAGCATACAGGCACCTGCTATAGAGGCTGTTTTCACGGTAGATGAGGAGGTCGGGCTTGACGGTGCCAAGCTGCTTGACGGCTCCGTGCTCTCATCCAAGTACCTTATAAATATAGACAATGAGGAGGAGGGCGCCTTCATCGTTGGCTGTGCCGGCGGAATGCGTTCCGGACTAAAGCTCCCTGTAAGCTATACACAGATGACCGGAAAGAGCGTCAAGGTAACCATAACCGGTCTTATGGGCGGACATTCCGGCATGGAAATCAATAAGGGCAGAGCTAATGCGCACATTATTCTCGGAAGACTTCTCTTTAATCTTGATGAGGAGCTTTTCTACGGAATAAGTGCTCTCACAGGCGGAAGAATGGACAATGCCATAGCAAGGGAATGTTCTGTCACTCTATGCATTAATCCTGATGATGAGGCACGCTTAAAGGAACTGTGTGGCATACTTGAGGCACAGCTTAGAAATGAGTATTCCGGAACCGATGAGGGCATCCGAATTGTTGTTGAGGATTCAGGCACGGATAACGCCGGCGTCATTGAAGAAAAGAATAAGCAGGCGTTTATCTTCCTTCTTATGAATCTTCCTAACGGTGTGCAGAAGTTCAGCGGTCACATTGAAGGACTTGTTGAGACTTCACTCAATCTTGGTATTCTTTCGATGGATGAGGAGTGCATCAACATAAGCTTCTCCGTGAGAAGCTCCGTGGGTTCAGCAAAGCAGGCACTTGCCGATAAGCTTCGTTATATGATTGAGTTCTTCGGCGGTGAGTATGTTGAGACAGGCTGCTATCCTGAGTGGGCATATCGTCCGGAATCTGAGTTCCGCGACAGGGCAGTGAAGCTCTATGATGATATGTTCAATGAGAAGGCAAATGTATGTGTCATCCATGCAGGTCTTGAGTGCGGTCTGTTTTCAGAGAAGCTGCCTGAGCTTGATATGATCTCTATAGGACCTGATATGAAGGATATCCATACACCTGCCGAGCGTCTCAGCGTAAAATCAGTTGAGAAGGTCTGGAGATACCTTGTGGTATTGCTTGAATCAATGCATTAGGATTTTATTTAAAAAAGGATGTAGTATATGTAATTTTTGGAGGTTATTAGATGGAAATACAGTTATGGAGAGAGCTTTTGGCTCCATACGAACTGGCTGTGGATGAGTTGCTGGTCAAATTCAACCACATAATCAACGAATACAGACAGGAAGCGGTCTACTCACCGATTGAACAGGTCACCGGCAGGGTGAAGAAGATTTCCAGTATTATTGAGAAAGCCCAGAAAAAGGGCTTTCCGATTGACCATATCATGGAAATGATAGAGGACGTGGCAGGTATAAGAATAATCTGCCAGTTCGTTGAGGATATCTATGATGTGGTCAATATAATTAAGAGCAGAAGTGATATGACTGTCATACGTGAGAAGGATTACATAAAGAACCGCAAGGAGAGCGGTTACAGAAGCTATCACATTATAATAAGCTATAGCGTGGAAACCAGCAAGGGCAAGAAGGATATTCCTGTTGAGATTCAGATACGAACGCTTGCTATGAACTTCTGGTCTACGATAGAACATTCGCTACAGTATAAATACCATGAGAGCATTCCTGAGCATATCCGTGTGCGCCTAAGCTCAGCGGCGGAGGCGATTCTCAGGCTTGATGAGGAAATGTCATCAATCCATGAAGAAATTATGGATGCCCAGAATTCTTTTACATACAAGGCTAATATAGTCAATGATATACTTATCAACATCCAGAACCTCTATAAGGTTGCAAATAAGAGGGATGTTGTGAAAATTCAGGACGAATTTTTCCGCATTTATCAGGAGAACGATCTTGAACACCTTCTGGCATTCTGCAGACATCTTGATAAGATTGCAGAAGGCTATAGGGCACAGAGCGTTGATTGATATGCCGGTGATTAATGCCGGATTTAACATATAAAGCAGATACGGAAAGGATTTATATGGAATTACCACAGAAATATTTAGATTCGATGAAGGAGCTCTTAGGAGATGAATTTCAGGCCTACTTAGACAGCTTCAGTCAGAAGAGGCTATATGGACTGCGCGTCAACAACCTTAAGATTTCAACAGAAGATTTTCTTAAGATAAGTCCGTTCAAGCTCAAGAAAATTCCATGGATAGACAATGGGTTTTACTATGAGGAGGAGGATAAGCCCGCGAAGCATCCATACTATTTTGCGGGATTATATTACCTTCAGGAGCCAAGTGCCATGACACCTGCCAGTATACTTCCGATAGAGCACGGAGATAAGGTTTTAGATGTATGTGCCGCTCCGGGAGGAAAGAGCACTGAACTAGGTGCCAGGCTTGGAGGCACAGGGCTTTTAGTCTCCAACGATATCTCCGCCTCACGAGCCAAGGCACTGTTAAAGAACATAGAAGTGAGCGGAATAGGCAATGTCGTGATTACATGTGAGGAACCGGGAAAGCTTATATCGTCATTTGAAAGCTTTTTTGACAAGATTCTGATTGATGCCCCATGCTCAGGTGAGGGAATGTTCCGCAAGGACAATAAGCTCATCAAGAGCTGGCAGATGAATGGTCCTGAATACTTTGCTGCTATCCAGAAGAGTATTTTAAGCCAGGCGGCACAGATGTTGAAGCCGGGCGGATATATGCTGTACTCAACATGTACCTTTTCCAAGCTTGAAGATGAGGACAATATACAGCTTTTCCTTGAAAGCCATCCTGATTTTTCGCTTGTCGATATATTCGATTCGGGGATACCTTCCATACATCCTTATGAGGGCTTCTCAAAAGGAATCGGCCTGCCGCAGTGCGTGCGCATATTCCCTCATAAGATGCAGGGTGAAGGGCACTTTGTCGCTTTGCTTAAAAAGGATGGGGAAGCCATTCAGGACAGCCCTGTACACGGAAGACCTAACAAGCTTCCTGATGAGCTTACCGCTTTTCTTGATGAGCTTAACTTTGAAATTCCATCCTCGGACATAATCATCCAGAAGGATAATGTATATTATCTTCCGCCTCTTGCCGGAAAGCTCAAGGGACTTCGCGCAATGAGAACGGGAACCCTTCTTGGTGAGCTTAAAAAGAACCGCTTTGAGCCAAGTCAGGCATTTGCGATGACATTAAAGGATGGGCAGTACAGCAGCCAGATCAATTTAAAGCTCTCAGATGATGCCGTTATACGTTATCTCAAAGGTGAAACCATAGAGGTCGATGAAACCTGCGTTACCGGCAGCAGTTCCATTAAGCTTATAATGGTTGACGGCTATCCGCTTGGCTGGGGTAAGTACAATAACGGACAGGTAAAGAATAAATATCTCCCGGGCTGGAGATGGATGTAGCTTAGAGACATCCCAAATAAAACTACGCAAACGAGGATTATACATGAAACGACTGGACAAATTTCTTGCCGAAATGAGCGTTGCCAGCCGCAGCGTCATAAAGGAAATGGCAAAAAAAGGCCGTATCACCGTCAATGGTGAGGTTGTGAAAGCCTCCGATATCAAGATTGATGAGAATAGCGATGTCATCGCGGTTGATGGCATGATTATCGCCTTTTCTGATATGGAATACTTTATGCTCAATAAACCCGCAGGTGTAATCACCGCCACCATGGACAAAAAGGCTGAAACAGTGCTTGATTTAATTGATGAGAGAACGCGCAATGACCTTTTTCCTGTCGGAAGGCTTGACAAGGATACAGAAGGTCTGCTTCTTATAACGAATGACGGGGATCTGGCGCACCGCCTGTTAGCACCTAAAAAGCATGTCGACAAGGTTTATTATGCCGATATACATGGGCTTGTCACAAAAGAACATGTAGAGCTTTTTTCATCCGGCATCACACTCCTTGACGGAACAACTGTTATGCCCGGCGAACTGGTTATATTGGAGGTAAATGAAGCGGAGCACACATCTAAAATACAGCTCACAATCCATGAGGGCAAGTTCCATCAGGTAAAGCGTATGTTCGAGGCTGTAGGGACGGAGGTTACATATCTAAAAAGATTGTCAATGGGACCTCTTGCATTGGACGCGGAGCTTAAGCCTGGAGAGTACAGAAGATTAACCGAAGAAGAAATCAATCTGCTTAAGGAGGCAACGGCATAGACCGTTTATATATATATGGAATACAAGTATAATGATTTATTGAAGGACAAGCGCGCCGTCCTGTTCGATCTTGATGGGACACTCGTTGACTCTATGTGGGTATGGCGCAATATTGATATTGATTTTTTAAGTGCAATAGGTAAAGAGCTTCCCGATGATCTGCAAAAGGAAATCGAAGGAATGAGCTTCACCGAGACAGCCGAATACTTTAAGAAACGCTTTGGTATCAAGGACGATGTGGAGGATATCAAGGCACACTGGAACAGAATGGCTTATGATAAGTACACCTCAGAGGTTAAATTAAAAAAAGGTGCGAAGGAGTTCCTTGCACGCCTAAAATCAGACCACATTCTTGCCGGTATCGCCTCAAGCAACTCTGAAACCCTTATAAATGGTGTATTAAAGGCAGAAGGTGTGGCAGAATACTTTGATGCGATAACAACCGCCTGTGAAGCAGGAGCAGGAAAGCCTGCACCGGATATATATCTGCTTGCGGCAAAAAAGCTCGGTGTCAGACCGGAGGAGTGCCTTGTGTTTGAGGATATTCCTATGGGCATCACCGCAGGCAATTTGGCTGGCATGACAACTGCTGCCGTGGAGGATGACTATTCACACGGAATGCGCGAAGAGAAAATGAAACTGGCAGATTACTTTATAGATGATTTTACACAAATAAAATAATTATACACGCAGCGATGCTGTAACGATAATTAAGTTCATGTTTTTACAAAATGACAGATATAAGGAGTTATATGAAAGATTTTTTACCAATATGCAGGGAAGATATGGACAAGCGCGGCTGGACACAATGTGATTTTGTGTATATATCCGGTGATGCATACGTGGACCATTCTTCATTCGGTCATGCAATTATAAGCAGAATACTGGAATTAAACGGATATAAGGTTGGAATAATCCCACAGCCGGACTGGAAGGATAAGAACAGTATCTCCATACTTGGCGAACCAAGGCTTGGCTTCCTTGTAGCAGCAGGAAATATGGATTCGATGGTCAACCACTATACTGTATCTAAAAAGAGAAGGAACTTCGATGCCTACACACCGGGAGGAGTTATTGGTAAAAGACCTGATTATGCCACTATTGTATATTGTAATCTGATAAGGCAGACCTACAAAAAGACACCTATAATCATCGGAGGAATTGAGGCAAGCCTCAGAAGACTTGCACATTATGACTATTGGTCAAATAAAGTAAAGCGTTCCATTCTGTTAGACAGCGGTGCCGACCTTATATCTTACGGAATGGGCGAACATTCTATAGTTGAGATAGCAGACGCTCTCAACGCAGGAATTGATGTCAAGGATATAACCTTCATACGCGGAACGGTGTATAAAGCTAAAAATCTTGAACATCTGTATGATGAATATATTATGCTTCCATCCTACGACGAGATATGTTCTGATAAAAAGACTTATGCAGAAAGCTTTTATAAGCAGTACTGCAATACGGATCCATTCGTAGCAAAGCACCTTGTTGAAAAATACAAAGATACAGAGTATATTATCCAGAATCCGCCATCATATCCTCTCACACAGCAGGAATTTGACGATGTGTATTCAATGGATTATATGAATGCATGGCACCCATCATACGATGCACTCGGCGGTGTCCCTGCATTCGCTGAGATCAAGTTCAGCCTGACAAGCAACAGAGGCTGCTTCGGAGGCTGCTCATTCTGCGCGCTCACCTTCCATCAGGGCAGAATTGTCCAGGTAAGAAGCCATGAATCCCTTATAGAAGAAGCAAAGAGAATGACACAGGAACCGGATTTCAAGGGTTATATATATGATGTAGGAGGTCCGACAGCCAATTTCCGCCGCCCATCATGTGACAAGCAGCTTACCAAGGGAGTATGCACCAACAAGCAATGCCTTTTCCCTAAGCCGTGTGCCAATCTCAAGGTTGACCACAGCGACTATGTGGAACTGCTGAGAAAGCTGCGCAGGATTCCCGATGTGAAAAAGGTGTTTGTCCGCTCCGGTATACGTTTTGACTATGTCATGGCAGACACTGACGATACATTCATGGAGGAGCTGTGCAAATATCATATCAGCGGACAACTGCGTGTGGCTCCTGAGCATATAACGGACAATGTACTGCGTCTGATGGGAAAGCCGGAGAATTCCGTATATGAAGCCTTCCTTAAAAAATACAGTGCCATCAACAGCAGGCTCGGCAAGGAGCAGTATGCAATTCCATACCTCATGTCCTCACATCCTGGCTCAACGCTCGATGATGCTATAGCCCTCGCGGAGTACATCAGGGATTTAGGCTACATGCCTGAGCAGGTGCAGGATTTCTATCCGACACCATCGACCATATCTACCTGTATGTATTACACCGGGCTTGACCCGCGCGATTTAAAGCCGGTGTATGTCACGACCAATCCGCATGAGAAGGCAATGCAGCGTGCACTTATACAGTTTAAAAATCCTGAGAATTATGACCTTGTAAAAGAAGCACTGTTAAAGGCTCACAGGCAGGATTTGATAGGTTTTGACAAGCACTGCCTTATCCCACCAAGAAAGATGTCCTACAAGGGAAATAACGACAGGCACACATCTGGAAACACTCAGAGTATACGAAATAGCAATGAAGGCAATAAGCCACAATCCGGCAGGAAAAGCAGCGGTACCGGAAAAAACACCACAGTTAAGAGCACTACCGGCAAGGGCAGCTCCGGCAGATATAAAAATAGTAATACAGACAGCCGGCCAAACACCGGCAGAAATATGTCCGCAAAAGGTTCTGAGGATAACAGAAACAATAAAAGGACAGGTTTTCAAAAAAAGAACGGCAGATAGAAACCTTTAAAGCTTATGGTTTCGGAAATGGGGATTAATATGAAAATAGCAGTGGTTACAGGAGCTTCATCCGGTCTTGGCAGGGAGTTTGCAAAGCAGATTGCTGCCAGATATTCCAGATTCGACGAGATATGGCTGGTTGCGAGAAGAACAGAACGCCTTGAGGAGGTAGCTGCAGAGATAAAGCTCACATCGCGGGTTATCTCTCTTGACCTTTCAAGCATTGATGAGCTTTCGCAATTTAAAGGTCTTCTTGAAGAAAATACACCTGATATCAAGCTTTTAGTTAACTGTGCAGGCTATGGCAGGAGCGGAAGCTTTGAAGAGCTTGACTGTGATGAACAGCTTGGCATGGTTGATGTCAATTGTCGTGCTCTCACAGCAGTCACAAAGCTCTGCCTTCCATATATTTCACAGAACTCACGAATAATTGAGCTTGCTTCCGCTGCCAGCTTCATGCCCCAGCCTGATTTTGCCGTATATGCAGCCACCAAGGCGTACGTCCTGAGCTTTTCCAAGGCACTTAACAAGGAGCTTAAATCAAGAAAAATAACTGTGACCGCTGTATGTCCGGGACCAGTCGATACCGAATTTTTTGATATTGCAGGAAAAGATGTCAAGTTCCTGAAACGCATGGTCATGGCTAAGCCTGAGAAGGTTGTGGAACAGGCAATCAAGGATGCCGCTCTTGGCAATGAACTGAGCATTTACGGAAGAAGCATGAAGTTAGCCTACGTTGCCGGGCGTTTCCTGCCGCACAGGCTCCTGATGAAATTCTTCTAATACATGTTACATAAAGACTGTGAGGTAATGTTAATGGGAAATTTAATAAAAAATGTGCCAAAGGGTGCTCCCGGGTACTTAAAGAACAGAAAGCTAAGGACAGGAGTGGCGATGGTAAGCGGCTATATGCTGGTTCTTCTTCTTTTCTTTACAGGAATAATCATTTTTGCTGACCGTGGAAATCTCCTTACAGTTGCAGCAATACTTATGATGCTCCCGACAGGAAAGATGACTGTCAATTTCCTCATGTACCCGAGAAAAGGACAGGCAGACACTTCAGAATATGATGAAATGTGCAGGTCTAATGACAGGCTGACTATATTATCGGATATTCTCATCACACCTGAGAAAAAGAGTATTGAGCTGCCATATGTCGCAATCGACAAGGCTCACATCCTTATCTACTGTGCTGACAAGAAGCTTGACACGGCATACCACAGCAGATACATAAAGGATTTTCTCAAGCGCTCCGGTATTACAACAGATGTGGGCTTCTACACAGACCTCAATAAGTTCAGGAAAAGACTGACGGCTGTAAATACCTCCGCTCCTTCTGAATACACAGAGGAAGAGCAGAAGCGTATCGATGATATCGCCCATAATATTAAGATACTTTCTATTTGATTTCATGGGACAGGGGTCTGACACCGTTGTCCCAATTCTGGGACAATGGTGTCAGACCCCTGTCCCACAAAAGTGAGGCAGTAATATGCAGGAATTTACTATTGGAAAAAACGAGGCAGGACAAAGACTTGACAAATATCTTGGAAGGATACTTAAGGAAGCACCTGTTTCATTTTTTTATAAAATGATGAGAAAAAAGAATATCGTGCTCAATGGGACGAAGTGTACCGGCAGGGAGCAGTTGTCCGTCGGAGACAGTGTTAAGCTCTTTCTCTCCGATGAAACTATCGAAAAGTTCAGCGGAACACAGAAGGTTTCTAAGATAAGCAAGACTTGCCCCTATAAAAAGCTTGATATAATATATGAGGATGATGATGTTCTCTTTGTAAATAAGCCATCCGGAATGCTCACACAGAAGGCTTCACCGGCTGATGTCTCCTTAAACGAATACATAATCGGCTACCTCCTTCATGAAGGGAAAATCAATGAGGCACAGCTTAGAACCTTCAAGCCGTCAGTGTGCAACAGGCTTGACCGCAACACCAGCGGA
>ENA-ORMR01001512-ORMR01001512.1-human-gut-metagenome-genome-assembly--contig:-NODE-1512-length-17624-cov-6.323297_pt1 | contig 17624 bp, 18 predicted proteins | sample MGYA00242107_ERZ509003 | MGnify/ENA primary metagenome ERZ509003 (study PRJEB26280, sample SAMEA2338699) | human gut metagenome | biome: human gut; feature: human-associated habitat; material: faeces... | reverse complement strand
TAGGCTCTATCTGCTGGATGCTGCCCATAGGGTTCAGCGCAAGGCTGATGCGAACCGCATCATCCACCCGGCGCATCTCCTCTGGGGTCAGATGCCCCAGATACTTCAGTGCCCGGCTTTTGTCGATGGTGAAGATCTGCTCTGCCTGCACAACAGACGGCATATTCAACCCTGCGTTTTCCAACAGGCAGTGGGTCGGCTGATTTACTTTCTTTTCCGCCTTGCTTGTCATGGTCGCAACGATCAGGGTCGGAGAGTGATAATTGCCCACGTCATTCTGAAGAATGACCGCCGGGCGGTCACCGTGCTGTTCCGAGCCGGTGCTCGCCCCGAAATGGGTGAAGAAGATGTCTCCGCGTTGGAATTTCCAGTTTTGCTGCAAAATTGTACCTCCATGTTGTTATGTGCAAAGCCCGCTGCCGGATGTTCCGCAACGAGCTTCGTTCAAGGTATGGTGGTATGGTTGGGTCAGCGGTGCATGACCACATAATCATAGCCGCGCCGCATCTGGCAGACGGTGCATGTGTCCATGCTCCGGTCTGGGCTGGGTACAAGCGCGATTTTGAAAGCCTTTGCATCCACAAAGTGCCGCAGACAGGTACCGCAGAGAGTTCGGATGGACTTGACCATCTCAGGGGTCAGCTCCATCTCCTCGTAGATCTCCTGCTCGCGCACCGTGGGGTTCAACTCGTCCATAAAAGTGTCCTCCTATGTATCAAAAGTGAATATTCGGATAAAGAATAAATAAGAGTACGTAAAAAAACGGGAACTGCCGGATGCGTGGAACGTACCCGACAGTTCCCGGATCAATATGATTAAAGGTCTCGCATATTCGCCCTCGGCTCCCTGCGAGTGGGGCATGAACATCTGGCAGCGGACTTGTACCGCTTCATTGGCATTTCAGCCACCCCGTCTGCTTTGTGACCGGGCCGCGAATTACGGAAGTATCATTATCGGAGTACCAGATGACGGAACTATTCAGTTTTCAAGGTGCGCGAGATCGGACGCTTTGCCCTGCGGTGAGTGCCGCTTGGGAAATTGTCCCTTCACTTACGAGCCATCGAGAAGGGGCAAATTGTTACCTGAAAAAGAAAATAGTTCAAAAGTTCTTCAAAAACATAGTCATTCGCTCGATTCGCTTATGAATCGTAATCCTTTTGGATTCCAAGGCACTTGCAATCTCGGACTCGGTGTACCCGGCATAGACATAGAGCGTAAGGATTTTGAGATCAAGTTCCGATAAGCTTTCAAGAGCAGCCAGCAACCGCTCATTCTCGATTTCGCCGATCCATCCAAAGCGGCTCTTGGTTTCGTGGTAGGTATCTGTTACCGTGATCGCAGCCTCATATTGCTTAAGATCTGCTGCTTTCCTTGCGTCAACGTCATCTTCGCCATCACAGACTGCCACCGTGCTGGCATCATAGGCGCGTTCACTGTTCAGGACGCCCAAATCAAACTCATACATCGCCTGAATTGCCTCTTCGCTCATTCCGGCTTCGCGGTACTGCACACGGAGTTGCTCCCACTTTGCGTTCAGCTTGCGACGTTCATTACCATTATTGAAACTCATGTGTAACCTCCAAATTTTCGATAAAGCGTAAAAAGTCGAAAATTTGGAAGGCTACGGATATTTCGCCGCTTGGGGCATCCACGAAAAACGGACAAACATAAAGCCTGCTCCTTTTTACGGGAGCAGGCTTCCTGAAGGCTAAAAAAATAGCCGGACAACAACCAACTGAGGGATCTTCAAAGAAAATCTCTCAATCAGCTGTTGCCCGGCTATTTGGAGCACGTTTCATACATTGCCTTGCGGCAATGGCCCGTTGCTCGGAGCGAACAGTCCATATTCAGGGTGCAATGCACCCGTATTTGTTAAAATGACTGGAAAATCACCGGCATCTAAATGCCAGATCAAGTCTCAGGGTTTCTTTGCATCTATTGCACTTCACTTGTAGTATACCTGAACACCCCTCGATTTTTTGGTATAACTTATTTCCACAAACAGGGCAAAATCTCCAGCCTATGCTAAATTCTGCCTGCTGTGTAGTAGTCGGTGCTTTACCGGCAAAGGGACGGTTCTTTAACTGAATCATATTCATTCTCCAAATCGCATGATGTCCAATGGATGGCAGTGGATGGGTTTGCCTTTTATAACCTGCATCTGCTGCAGTCTGATCCTGATTGCAGACCAAGAAACCCCAATCCGTCGAGCCATCTCCAGAATTTTTTCATAGTTAGGGTCAGACACTGATTTGTACAGAATCCCATTTGGCAGAGTCAACGCTACACGTTCTATTTCGGCATTGATCAGAAATGTTGGCATCAGCAGCTCTGCTGCAAGGGTATCCGCCTGCCATTCTTCCCACGAGGGCTTTCCGTTTCTCTCCCGATAGGCAATGTGCCCACGGCACTTGACTGCTTTTCCGTAGTCGTTCGGAAACAGATCAGGGATTTTCGTGGATACGATCAAGCGTGTTCAGGATTTGATGCAAGCGCGTGATATGAATCTGTGTGTGTTGGCAAAGAAATGCGGAATATCGTATTCCACGATCCAAACCACTGCTCGTCGGGGAGGCCAGTTAAGCGTAGAGACGATTGAAAGAATCTGTCTGGGTTTGGAAATTACACTAAAAGACTTCTTTGATTCCTCATATTTGTAGTAAAAAGCCGCTCACCATGCTGGAAACCTGCACGGTGAGCGGCTTTAATACTGCTTCTATTTATCCTTTGGCAACCTCCAGATAAACGCTATTCTCCATGCTCATTACTATTGAAGGAATATACGGGATCGCATTGTCATTATACCGTGTGGAAATAGTGGTCGATTTCATCTCTGTATGAGTTGCTAAATCATAAAGTGACCAGTTGCGTTCTTTACGGTGGGCGGTTATAGTATTCAGAATATTATCCGCCGCCGCTCCTCACTTTCGCACAATAAACTTTTGCTTATTATACTGTACTACGCAAAAAACATATGCCTTCTCGTCGCATAAAAAGTACGAAGTTCGGGAGTGTTAAAATCATGGATAGCCTGTCCGCATTTGACGATTTATACACTGCCATCGAAGCGTGCCTCATTTACCCTGATGAAGTCATCGATCGTTTGGCACGGGCATTCTACCCAGCCATCCTTGCCTGCTGGAACAGCGAGGAAGGCCAGCGTGAGTTTGCTGCATGGCAGGCGGAACAGGTTCATCTTGCTGGAAAAGAGAAGCAGGAAGTTCCCGCTGGGGAACTCCCTGCTGTACATATCATTCTTGTCTGTGGCTTTTGGCAGGGTACGTCCGGGTGGGCGCACCCTGTTTTTTTGTTTTTAATAAACAAGATGGAGCAAATCGGCCAGTACGATCATAGCAACAATTATAGCAAAAAGAAACACGGGCAATCAATCTCCGGGCTGTGATATGGGATTACCCGGCCAAATTGATTCTTTTCCGCAAGCTCCCGGCACTGCATTGCATCCAGATGCACCGGATACCGCAGGAAGAGCATCTGCCCGTTTTTCAGCATTTCTGCGCTCAGGCTGCCCGCATCCGGGGTGCCTGTCATGATGCCGTGTGCTCCGTGCGCCACCATTTCGCGGGCGCGCTGCCCGGCTTTTCCTGCCAGCTGCGGTCCGCTGAGAAAGACAACGCCTTTTTCCCGGCTGAGGAAAGCATCCGGCTGCACCCAGTCCGCAAAATGCGGCGGCACAGGCAACAGCCACGGTCCACCCAGCTGGATCTGCTGTAGCTGACGAAGGAAATGCGCATCGCCGTAAAATTTCAGATTCGGTGCAAAGCGTTTCAGCAACAGAAGGATCTCCGGCCCTCGGCCATATTTCGGCACCGGGAAGAACAGGAGCTGTGTCTGTTTCAGGCACTGCACGGTCTCCACACAGAGTTTTTTGACGCAAGTGTTCCAGTCTGCGTCCGTGCTGCCGTAAGCCGCATCCAGAACGGCCAGATCTGCCGTCTGGCTCCGCAGCGGGTCACAGGGGTAGAGCGGGCTGTGCTCTGCATAGTCGCCAGAAAAGAGAATGCTCTTTCCGTTCCATTCAAATCGCAGCCAGACGCTGCCTGCGCAGTGCCCGGAACGCCCCCATGTGACCTGCAGGCCGGGCAGTTCCGGCACAGAGCCGGAGCCTTTGCAAGGGCAGAGACTTTCCAGCGTTTGGATATGATTCAAGGAAAAGGGCAGTTGGGTCAGAGTAGGCAGCGTAGCATAGACCGGCCCCTGATACCCCTGCTGCGCCAGCCACGGCAGCGCCCCGGTGTGGTCTGCGTGGCTGTGGGTCAGAAAGACAGCCCGCAGTTTTTGAATCTGCTCTGCATTCAGCCGGGGCAGGTCGTCCTCTGCGCCAGCCAGCAGACCGCAATCCACCAGAAAAGCAGCACTATTCTGTTCCACATAAAAGCAGTTGCGGCCATGTTCGCCGCAGCCCCCGGCAATAAAAAGTTCCATCTCAATGCACCTTCCGATGATCGATCACCGTGTTCAAGATCAGCAGTGCCGTGGTCGAAAACAACACACACAGCACCGCCATCGCCATGCCAACCGAAACGCTGCCCTGCTCAAATTCCCGCACGATAAAGGTGGAGACCACCAGTGTGTTGGGCGGAGCGATCAGACTTGCCGTTACCAGTTCCCGGAAAGCGATGATGAAGGTCATCATCCAGCCGGTGGCGATGCCCTGCCGGATCAGCGGCAGGGTGATACGCCGCAGGATGTAAACCGGGCTTCCGCCGAACACCTGTCCTGCCGCCATCAGGCTGTCACTGATTTGGGTAAAGGACGAAGTGACGTACTGCACCGTATAGGGAAGAAACAGCACCACATAGGCCAGAACCATGATGCCAATAGTGTTGTACAGCGGCAGGATGTTGTAGATTTGGTTCCAGAATAGCATAATTCCAATGACCAATACAATACCCGGCAGCATTTCCGGCAGCAGACCAATGGCTTCTACCACCTTGCGCAGTTTGGAGTGCGACTTCCGCACCGCCAATACCAGCAGAGTGCCCAGCACTGCACAGATGGTAGCCGAAGTGACCGCAAGAAAAACGCTGTTCTTCAGAGCACTCAATCCCTTTTCGTTCTCGGTGAACAGTTCTACATAATGTGCGATGGTAAAGTTGCCCGGTGCCAGACCGTAGCCGCGGAGATTGATGAGAGATGTGGAAATGACCGAGAAGTACGGAACCCCAACTGCAATCAGCAGCACCAGAACGATATATGCCCACGCAGCGACGGTGGCTCCTTTGCCCATGGACTGCTCTACGCGGCGGGCACCCTTGCCGCTGACCAAATTGTAACTTTTGCGCGTGGTAATGTAATTTTGCAGCATCCACATACACAGACAGATGCCTACCAGCACGGAGGAGAGCGTGGCTGAACTGCCAAAGTCGATGGGGGCTACGGTGGCGTGGCGGTGGATCTCGGTGGTAAACACCTCAAACCCGATGCGCTTGCCCAGCGTAGAAGGCGTGCCGTATTCAGACAGCGTTTTCACAAACACCAGCAGCGCACTGATGGCGTAGTTGCCGGAGAGCAGCGGCAGAAAGATCTTGCGCATCCGGGCAGAGAATCCGGCCCCAAACACAGCACCTGCCTCTTCCAGACTGGAGGGGATATTCAGCATGGCGTTTTTGAGCATGGTGAGCATGAACGGAAAAACGTGCAGGCTCATCACCAGCACCAAACCGCCCAGAGTGAAGAAGATCTTTTCGCACCCGGCAGCTGCGGGGATCAGCTGCTGCAAAAGCCCCTTTTTCTGCATAAATAAGATCCAGCCCATGGAGGCAATGTAGGGCGGCGTCATGAACGGGATCATAAAGAGAATGTCAAAGACACGGTAGCGGGCAAACTTTGTCCGGGAGAACAGATAGGCCAGCGGTGCGGCAATCAGAGTAGACAGCAGCACCACCAGCACACCCAACAGCAGCGAATTGCCGATCATGTGGGCGTTTTCCGGGTTCAACAGCGTCTGCACAGCGGGAGAAAAGTCAAGGCGGCCATTCTGCATGACCGCCTTGGCAAAAATCATTCCCACAGGACAGACGATCAGAAAGATCAACACCACTGCCAGCAACAGCAGCGGAAGATCCGCCTTACGATTCGTCTGTTTCATGGAGCGTTACCCGTTGCTGGCACCGCAGATCTGGTTGATCTTTGCGGCATCATCGCTGGCTTCCGCCATCATCTTGTCCCAATCGGGCGTGATCTGAGGAATATCCTCCAGATTGCTGCGCTTGTCGCACTTGATGTCGGTGCGGCCGGGCAGCAGATAAGCATTTGCCACCAGCTGCTGTGCCTCATCGCTGAACAGATAATCAACAAATGCCTTGGCATTGTCCATGTTGGGAGCCGTTTTCAGGATCATTGCCGGGCGGGGGTTCACGATGGTGCCGCCTGCCGGGTAGTAGATGTCCAGCGGCTCGCCCTTATTCTTGGAAGAATAGGCGTTGTAGTCCACGCCGGCCACAAGGATGCCCACTTCGCCGGTGGTGACAGCTTCCAGTGCAGCCTTGTTTGCGCCGGGGACCGTCATACCGTTGTCGGCCATAGCCTGAAAATCATCCCAGCCATTCTTGACCACATAGCCTGCCACAAAGTCCTTGCAGGCACCGGACTTTTCCGGGTCGGGGATGGCCAGCTGATCCTTATACTCTGCGTTGCCAAGGTCTTTCCAGTCGGCATCAAGCGTGGAGAACACCGTGGTGTTATAAATAACGCCCACAGCGGATGCACTGTAACCAAACAGCACACTGTCGTCATCCAGCCAGCCGTCCACGATGAGGTCGGCGTTTTCCGGGGTGTAGCTTTCCAGCTTGTCATCTGCTTTCATGGACAGACCATCCGACCAGGAAGCCAGAATCACTACATCGGCCACAGGGTTTGCTGCTTCGGCTTCCAGACGAGCGAGGATCTCGCCGGTAGTGCCCTGAAACTGCTCTACCTCGATACCAGTCTTTGCCGTAAAGCCCTCGGCCAGCTTATCGGCTAGACCAGCCGGAGAAGGCATATAGACCGTCACTTTGCCGGTGCCGGATGCGGCAGCGGGAGTGCTATCGCTTGCCACGCTGGAAGAAGCTGTGCTGGAAGCAACCGTGCTGCTTGCGGAGCCGCCGCAGGCGGTCAAGGCGGCAGCGGCAGTCAGAGTACCCGCCACAGCAAGAAAATTACGACGGCTGATTTTATAATTACGCATAAGGATTCTCCTTTTTCATTTCCAATGATGTATCATCAAGCCGCACCTTGCGGCAGGAAGCTGATTCAGACGGCAACGATGGCACTACGGGGCAGATAAAGCGAGATCTTTTCGCCCACCGAGACCCGTCGGGGGCTGATATATGTCCAGTCCTGTCCGTTGTGGTTCAGCTGTAGCTGGTAGCTGCTGCCAAGGAACTGCACCGCCGTGACATCGGCATCGTATTTTTCGGCCTGCTCGGTGGGAACCGTCTGTGCCTGTTCCGGGCGGAACAGATGATTCTGGTCGAGCCAGTTGGAAGAGCCTACAAATCGTGCCACGAACTCCGTTGCCGGATGGGAATAGATTTTTTCCGGGGTATCATACTGCTCAATTTTTCCGGCGTGACAGACCGCAATTGCATCGCTCATGCTCATGGCCTCAATCTGGTCGTGGGTCACAAACACGCCGGTAATGCCCAACTTGGTGATCAGCGTCCGCAGTTCCGAGCGCATCTCTTCCCGCAGCAGTGCGTCCAGTGCGGAAAGCGGCTCGTCAAACAGGATGCAGGCCGGTTCAATGACGATCGCGCGGGCAAATGCCACACGCTGCTGCTGACCGCCGGACAGCTGATGAGGATACCGCTGGGCAAAATCATCCAGCTGTACAGCGTGGAGTGCATTTTTCACCTTTTCGTCCAATTTGTCCGTCTTGCCAGCCGCCCGCAGGCCAAAAGCCACATTTTCAAAGACAGTCATGTGCGGCCAGAGGGCAAAATCCTGAAACACAAAGCCAAGGCCGCGCTTTTCGGGCGGGATATTGATCTTCTTTTCCGAGGAGAACACACAGCGATTCTCAAACCAGATCTCACCGCTGTCCGGCGTTTCCAGTCCGGCAATCATCCGCAACAGGGTGGTCTTGCCGCAACCGGAAGGTCCCAGCAATGTGGTCAGGCTGCCGCTTTGAATGACAAAGCTGGTAGGCTGGATCACCTGCTTTGCGCCAAAGGATTTTGTAACATGAACGAGCTTGATCTCCATATTTTGCACTCCTACTTTTGATACCTGCTCTATGGTAGCACGAAGGATTTGTGCAAACTATCCCAGTGGCGTAAATCTCATGTAAAAGTTTGGCAACAAAAAGTCCCCGCTGAACCTTAAGATCCAGCAGGGATTTCATGAAGATATAAATATCCGAAAATAAGCCCATCCAGAGGAAAGTCAGGCAAGATGGAACAGATCAATCAGCACCACCATTGCAAGGCCATAGTAAACGACAACCGCTACCAAATCGTTGATCGTCGTGATCAATGGTCCGGAAGCAACAGCCGGATCAATATGAATTTTATGGAACAGCATCGGAACCAATGTGCCCACCAGACTGGAAACGACCATGGCGACAACAAGTGATGCGCCTACACAGCCAGACAGCAGAAGTGCCGTATTCCAAGCGTAGCCTTTGAAAAAGTGGATATAACATCCCAGAAAACTCAGCGCCATTACGGCCAGAATCGTACCATTCAGCAATCCAACTCTGACTTCTTTCCAGAGCAGCTGAAATTTCTTGGATACCGTCAGATTTTCGTCTACCAGAACTCGAATCGTAACGGCCAATGACTGCGTGCCGACATTTCCCGCCATACCCAGCACCATAGACTGAAAACAGATCACAACCGGAAGCACTGCTACCACCGATTCAAATGCGCCAACGACCGAGGAAACCAGCATTCCAAGAAATAACAGAGCGGTCAGCCACGGAAGACGCTTTTTCACACTTTCAAAAACGCTTTCCCTCAAATCTTCCTCGCCGGTCAGACCACCCAGCTTTGCGTAATCATCGCTCATCTCATCGTCAACCAGTTCCACCACATCGGACGATGTTATGATACCCATCAATTTGCCTGCCTCATTCAGCACCGGCAGACTGCGCTCCGCATAGTCCACAATGCGCTCGATACAGTCGCTGATTTTTTCCCGATCTGTAACGTAGGGGTAAGACCCAACGATGAGTTCCGCAAGAGGATCTTCTGCACGTGCAATAATCAAATCTTTTAAGTCGATTGCACCATAGAAATGTTCATTTTCATCCACCACGTACAACACAGAGATGTTGTCATTCTCCCCGGCCTGCTTGACCAGCTCACTCATAGCCTGCCGGATGGTCATATCATTTTTGATGCGGATATAATTCGTCGTCATTTTGCTGCCGATCTCATCTTCGCTATAAGAAAGCAGCATCTTTACGTCTTCAATCGAATCTCTGTCCAGTTTGTTGACGATTTCACCCTTGTCTATCTCGTCAAGGCCTTCCAGCGCATCTGCCGCATCGTCCGAGTCCATGTTGGAAATAACTTTTGCAGCCTCATCTCTGGATAATTCTTTCAGATACGGCTCTGCATCGTCCAGATAGGCGAAGATCTCAGCCACTTCGTCTACTCCCAAAATGGGATAAAGCGACTTGCGTTCTGCAGGCATGAGCGCTTCCAAAGCATCCGCCAGATCTTTTTCATGGTAATCCGACAGTTTTTCGGCCAGTTCAGCCTGAGGTATATTGCCATGAATGATGTTCAAAATTTCCTGCACATAGTTTTTCTGCATGATCTGTCCTCTTGATTCTGTTATGTCAATCAAAAAATATCGTTTCACTTCAAAAATTCGAATTCTATCATAGCACGTCCGTCCTGTGACAGCCACCATTCCGGTGTAAACCCTTTGTAAAATCAGATATAAAAAATTCCCGTCAAAGCAGCAGACTTTGACGGGACGAAAGAAGAAAAGAAAGATACTCAATTGATGCACAGAGCCATTCAAGCTATAACCTGATCTCTTGCACAGAGCATACGTTGATGCCGCTCTGCCCTGTACCATGGCAGATAAAGAAGCAACAGGACTGCAGCAAGAACCGGCAGAAAGCCCAGTAGATAAAAACGTTCTCCAAAGCAGTGGGCGAAAAAGGCAGTAATCGCATTGCCCTGCGGATCATTGAGAAAGAAAAAGTTTGTTTTCAGCAGCCGATTCAGGAAAAAGATCGGCGTTGCGATTGCACACAGAAACGCCAGTACCCAGCGGATATGATGCACCTGCGGGCGAAATCCGCCAGCAAGCAGAAGGACCGGATAGAGGATCAGCAGAACGTGAATGCTATAGGAATGCAGATGCAGCAGGTTCCAGACCGGGAGCCGCTGCCATGAGGGGCTCAACATTGCGACCACTGCTCCCGGAATACAGAGCGCATAAAGGATTTCCTTGCTCCAACGGCTCTGGTGTATGGCATCGTACCAGCAGACAAAGATGTTGATGCTGCACAGGTGGAGAGGCAGATAGGTCACGTTCCATTGACCGGTGTACAGCAGGACGGCCTGCTTCATAAACTCATCGGCCAGCATCAGGACAAACACAGCGCGAAGGATCTGATGCCGGGTCACTTCCCTGCAGCGGTAGTAGATCACCGCACAGAGAAAAATGACCGCCGCTGCTCCCAGCAATTCTGCCCAATGCGTTGCACTGAACAAAGAGAAGGCGCGGTAATCCGCCCCGCGTTCTGCCTGTATCGTCTGCACGGATTTCCAGAAATCTTCCATAGGATTCTCCCTTTCTGCGATTTCATTCTACAATAAAATTGTATCATCGAAATCCAGTCGAAGAAACCGTGCTGCGGTCAAATCTGTGTGAAATCCGAGTGCATCTCACTTCAGACTGGAGTGCACGTTGGCCTGATAGGCTTCCTCGTAGAACTGTGCCTGACAATCCACGGCATCGGCACCGGGCATCCGGCGGACATAGCTGCCGTCCGGCTGCTGCACGCGGGCGTTGCAGTTGTCGGCCAGCATCGTGTCAAAGATGTGCTGCAAACGTGCCTTCAGAGCCGGAGCCGTGACCGGAGCCGCGATTTCCACGCGGCGGAGCGTAGAGCGGGTCATCCAGTCTGCCGAGCCGATGTAGTACCGGGCACGCTCTCCCTGTCCGAAAATGTAGATGCGGGAATGCTCCAGATAGCGGCCCACGATGCTGATGATATGGATATTCTCGGTCTCATCCGGGACACCGGCACGCAGGCAGCAGATGCCGCGCACCACCATATCGATGTAGACGCCCGCCTGACTTGCCTCGATGAGCTTGTTGATGAGCACTTTGTCGGTCAGGCTGTTGATCTTGATGCCGATGTAGCCGCCCTCGCCGCGGGCGGCAGCTTTGATCTCACCGTCTATCCGATTCAGCAGACGGTTCTGTAAGCAATGAGGCGCCACCAGCAGGTTCTTGACCGAATCCACCGTTTCGCCCTGATCCAGTGCGCGGAACACTTCGGTGGCTTCCAGACCGATTTCCTTGGATGCGGTCAGGAAAGAAAGGTCGGTGTACAGGCGGCTGGTCTTTTCGTTGTAGTTGCCGGTGCCGATCTGGGTGATGAAGGAAATACCCTCCTTCGTTTTACGGGTGATCAGGCAGAGCTTGGAGTGGACTTTCAGCCCTTCAATGCCATACACCACATGACAGCCGGCACGTTCCAGCAGGCGGGACCACTCGATGTTGTTTTCCTCATCAAAGCGGGCTTTCAGCTCCACCAGAACATCCACCTGCTTGCCGTTTTCGGCGGCTTCCACCAGTGCATCCACCACCTTGCTGTGGTTGGCCAGACGATAAAGAGTCATCTTGATGGAGACCACGTCCGGGTCGCAGGCGGCCTCGTGCAGCAGCTGCAGGAAGGGACGGATGCTCTCATACGGATAGTGAATCAACTTGTCCTCTTCCAGGATCTGCGGAATGATGGGCTTGCGCTCGTCCAGTGCAGGGCTGGGCTGCGGGTGGCGGGGCGCAAAGAACAGGTCGGTGTGGCTGCGCAGCTGATCCTCGATCTGGAACAGGAAAGAGTGATCCAGCGGAGAATCGTATTCAAACACCCGCTTGGGGTCCAGTTTCAGGTTTTTGCACAGGGACTGGATAATTTCTTCGTCGATCTCACGGCTCAGTTCCAGACGGACAGGTGCCAGCTTTTTGCGCTTCTTGACCACTTCGGCCATGTGATCCCGGTAGTTCAGGTCTTCGTCATAGATCAGGTCGGCGTCAATATCCGCATTGCGGGTGATGCGGGCCAGCGTTTTGCTGGTGACCTTATAGCCCTTGTAGAGCAGTGGCAGGAAGTGCAGGATCAGTTCTTCCGACAGGATAAACCAGCCAGTACGGCCCGGCACCGGCACCAGCCGGGGGAAGATCTCATTGCCGCAGGGCACAATGCCGATCTTCTTCTTTTCTGCCTTGGTGCTCAGCACCGCAACCGCATAGATGCCCTTGTTTTTCAGGAACGGAAATGCCTGCTTTTTGCTGATGATGAAACTGGACAGCAGCGGCAGGTAGTCCTGCCGGAACAGCTTTTCCAGTTCGGTACGGCTTTCTTCCTCCATATGGGCAAAGTCCAGCAGACGGATCCCCTGCTCTGCAAGCTGTTCCAGCAGACCATTATAAGCAGCGTCCCGGCGGGCTGTCAGCTTGTGGATAAAAGCCAGCGCTGCATCGATCTGTTCGCCGCTGGTCATATTCGTCTTATTTTCCCGTGCGTTTTTGTCCAGCAGCATCTGGTCTTGCAAGCTGCCGATGCGCACCATGAAAAATTCATCCAGATTGCTCTGGAAAATCGACAAAAAACTCAGCCGTTCACACAACGGCAGACGGGAATCCTCTGCCTCCTCCAGAACGCGTTCGTTGAACCGCAGCCACGAAAGCTCACGGTTTGCATAGCAATGATAGGTGTTTTCCATATTCCTCTTCCTTTTCTCTGACCGGAATGCTTCGGATTGCATGATACAAACGTTTTTATTGTACCGTGCAAATGTAAAATCAGAAATCAGGAATGTGTCTGGAATATGTAAAATCGCTTCTGCACACAGATTTTACCGCAATTTGATTGCAACCGCCTCGAAATCATCTTACAATAGTAGATACTTTCTTTTAATATATGAATCGGGGGCAGAGAACCATGACGTATAAAGACATCAAACACAATGAGGAAGTCAACGAACTGCTGAAAAAAGGCAACCAGAATCTAGGCCTGCTGGGCTACACCGAGCACTCACAAGCCCATTGTGTCCGGGTGGCAGAGACCGCCGCCCACATCCTGAAAAAATTCGGCTATCCGGAGCACGACATCGAGCTTGCCCGGATCGCAGGCTATATGCACGACATCGGAAACGCCATCAACCGCAGCCGTCACGCCGAATACGGCGGGCTACTGGCCAACGAGATTCTGAAGCAATATGACCTGAGCGTCCCGGACCGCATCACCATCGTGTCCGCCATTTCCAACCACGATGAATCCACCGGCGGGGCCGTGGATCCCATCTCGGCAGCACTCATCATCGGCGACAAGACTGATGTGCGCCGCAGCCGTGTGCGGGAAAAGCCCAAAGCATCCTTCGACATCCATGACCGGGTCAACTATGCGGTCACAGACCAGACCCTGAAGATCAACACCGAGAAAAAAGTCATCTCACTGAATCTGCAAATCGACACCGATATTTGCAGCATGTACGAATATTTTGAGATTTTCCTGCAGCGGATGCTGATGTGCCGCGGGGCTGCCGATATGCTGGGAGCAACCTTCAAGTTGACGGCCAATGGGGCCAAAGTTCTTTAATGTGTGGCCATCTCCGCAAAGAACAGGAACTAGCCTTTATAATAAAAAACAAAAAGTCCCGCCTGAAAGTAAAGCCTTCACTTTCAGGCGGGATGTCTTTCAATATGACTGCTATGGCGGCATGCGTGACCATACCCTGTCAGATACAGCGTACTCCAGAGGTTATCTTCCGAGGCGTGCAGATAATCATAGGTCAGGTTTTCATCCACACGCTCAACGATGCAACCACCCGCCATCAGCGTTTCCAGTTTTTTTGTGATCGTACTGCCGGCATAGTCGATAAAGGAACGGATGATGGCATTTCTTCCTTGGTCAAAATGCGCTTGGTCACCCGCTCGGTGCGCTGCTTTTCTGCGGCAAGCTGCTCATCATAACCACGCAAGGCTGCAAAGGGAGAGAAAATCTTTGCCCGGTTCTGTAAAGTCATGCGGGGGTGCTTGCGAAGGGATTCTTCGGTCTGGGGGCGTTCCATCTCTAGGATGTCCTCGTACTTTTGGGCGGTCTCCCGCCCGATCTTGCTATTTTTGTAGTTTTCCATCCGAACCTCCTGCGCTGTGACCGCCGATCTGCGCATTGCGCTGGCGCATAGTGGCACCTTCCTCATAGCTGCTGGCTTTCAGCACGGCGTTTTTGCCGTACTTGTTCTTGATGCCCAGCATGGCTTGCTGGAGTTTTTTCTCCTTTTCCAGCTTCTTGGTGTCGGTGAAAAAGTCCACCTGATAGATGCCCTCGTCCGGCGTGACCTTGTTGGCGTTGATAGTAATGCGCCGCACCGTCAGCGCCGGGTCGGTGATGCGCTCAAACAGCTTTGCGCTTTCGTTGATGATGGTGCTGCCCAGATTGGTGGGCGCATCAAACCGGACGGTGCCGTGCGCCGCTTTGGGGATGATTCTGCCGTAGCGGTCGGTCTGGGTCAGACCACGATAGCTGCCCTTGTCCACATTTTCCCGGTCGTAGCCTATCTCCAAGGTGATGGATTCCGTCACCAGCTTCTTTTCGGTGAGCCGGAACATCAAGATCTCTGCCATCTCCCGGACGATGAGCTTTGCCTTATCGTTGGGGTAGGGACAGGTCAGCACCTGTCCCTCGCTGATGCTGTTGGTGCTGGACTTGTAACTTTTGATCTGCTCCATGCCGCATGGCTCATAGCCCCATGCGTGGTCGATGAGAATTTCCGCATCCACGCCGAAAATCTCATACAGACGATCCTCTCCATGGATGGAGAACCGTGCCAAGTCCCCCATGGTGTAGATGCCATGAGCTTCCAGCCGCTTGACGGTTCCGGGACCGGTCATCCAGAAATCCGTCAGGGGTCTGTGGTTCCACAGCAGATACCGATAGGACTGCTCATCCAGTTCCGCAATGCGGACACCATCCTTGTCCGCCGGGATGTGTTTTGCCACAATGTCCATGGCCAGCTTTGCAAGGTAGAGGTTGGTGCCGATGCCTGCCGTTGCGGTGATGCCGGTGTTGTACAGCACCTCCCGCACCATGGTCATGGCAAGCTCATGGGCACTCATGTGGTAATAGGGCAGATAGCCCGTCACATCAATGAAAACCTCGTCGATGGAATAAGGGTAAATATCCGCCGGGGACACATATTTGAGGTAGGTCTTGTAGATTTGGGTGGACACGTCCAGATACCGCTGCATCCGGGGCGGCGCAACAATGTAGCTCAACCCCAGCGCCGGGTCTGCGTTCAGGGCGTTGGCATCGAAGGAGGTGCTGGCAAAGTGGTACTTGCCATCCTCTCCCCGGACTGCCTTTTTCTGCCGGATGGCAGTTTGCAGCCGCTGAGCGTTGACCTCTTTCACCCGCTGAACGGCTTCAAACAGCCGTGCTCTGCCGGGTATCTTGTAGGCTTTTAAGGAGGGCGATACCGCAAGGCAGATGGTCTTTTCGGTGCGGGAGGCGTCTGCCACCACCAGATTGGTGGTCAGGGGGTCCAGATGACGGTCTACGCACTCCACCGAGGCATAGAAACTTTTCAGGTCGATTGCCAGATAGGTGCGCTGTGCTGTCATACTTCAGCCCTCCTTTGCAAAAGTTACAACTATTTATCTTATTATAATAAATCTTTACGCTGTTTTCAAGAGAAAGCACAACAATTGTTAGCGATGCAAAAAAATACAGCTATATTTCAGTGTGAAGCCTGAATATAGCTGTATTTTTTTCTTTATGGATGATTTAATTGTTCTCCTCAAAGTTCTCGACTTGCTCCATGACCTTTTTGAAAACTTCGGGGCTGTACTGTGGAGGATAGCCGTTTTTTACAAGGCAGATCTTGATCTCCAGCTTCAACTGATTGCGGACGTTCTGATTGTTCAGCCAGTCAGCAAACGAAGATTTGGTGTCGATAATCTCTTTGACCTTTTGCGCCAGAGTCTTGCACTTGTCGTTGATGACAGCACCATCAACCTCTTTATCGGTTCCGTATTCAAAATCATACCGGTCCCGCAGGGCAAGGAGAATAAAGATAAAGAAAGGAAATTTTTTGTTTAGCTATTCTCACTATTATTTGATTTAGTGATTTTTTTCTTCTTTGGAGAAACCAGTTTGTGACCGGAATAAATGGACATGCCCATACAAAGCAATGAGGAATAGGCAAAGTATTTATGCGCAGTCATAGATTTTTTGATTCCAGAATAAATGCATCCCAACATACAGAAAAGTGCGCCTAAGGACCAGTATTTATGTGATTTCATGATTTGATACCTCCTTTGATTTAACTGATTCAATCATAACGCTTTTTTACGAAAATGCAAAGAAAAACTTTGAATATAGTTCTGTAGAATTAGAACTTGGTTTTGCGATTCTGTATATTTAAGATATCCACAAGTATACTAAATTCAGAACGATTATTCGTTCTGGAGGAGGTGTTACGATGGATTTGAAGGCAGTAGGACAGCGAATCAAATCAGCACGAGAAGCAAAAAATCTCACGCAAGAGGAACTGGCTGCATTAGTAAATTTAAGTCCGACGCATGTGAGTGTAATTGAGAGAGGCTTGAAAGTTACAAAATTGGATACCTTTGTTGCAATTGCAAATGCATTAGATGTTTCTGCAGATACTCTTTTGATTGATGTTGTGGCACATTCAGTTACAGGTGTTACCAATGAGCTGACAGAGAAAATAGAAAAACTTCCGATCAAAGAGCAGAAAAAAATCATCAAAGTAATTCATACATTATTGGAAGAGTAATATGACAAACTGGGAAGAGCAAGTAGCTCTTCTTTTTTTGACCATTTATTCAGATTAAAGTTGTAAAGTGTCTTTTCATGATAATAGAAATATGCTAAATTAGTTCTATAGAACAATGTGTAATTCTACTTATATATTGGAGGAAAATGAATGAGAGAGAAAACTATTTATGAGAAGATTGCAGAAAAGTATAACACAACACCAGAAGAAGTACGCAGAGAAATGCAGATAGCCATAGATGCAGGATTTGATAATCCTGACCCGGCTGTGCAGGAAGAATGGAAGAAAATGACACTTAAAGGAGACAGACCCACACCGGAAGAAGTAATCAATTACGCAGTAAAACAATTAAAAGGAAATTAATGAAAATATGAAGAAAAAGATAATTGCAGTGATCTCAGGAGCAGTCATCTTGATAATTGCTGCAGGAAGTATTTATGGGAAATCTGAATCTGGTCATAAGGAAGGTGAACCTGATGTAGTAGGAACATTTTCCATAAATCGGGATGAAAATCTTACCGTAGTAGCTAACCGGGAAAATATTGAGGATAGAGAAGCGTTTGCAAGAGAACTTTTGCAGATGTACAAGGATGATTCTTTTCATTCGACAAAATTCTCCACAGACAG
>ENA-ORMR01001510-ORMR01001510.1-human-gut-metagenome-genome-assembly--contig:-NODE-1510-length-17650-cov-3.619381_pt1 | contig 17650 bp, 20 predicted proteins | sample MGYA00242107_ERZ509003 | MGnify/ENA primary metagenome ERZ509003 (study PRJEB26280, sample SAMEA2338699) | human gut metagenome | biome: human gut; feature: human-associated habitat; material: faeces... | reverse complement strand
GTCCAGTAGGGGGAGCCATCTTTAATGTACGATATGGATTTCGTACCGAAAAAGCCTTGATTTTCAAGGCTTTTTTCGTATTTTAAGGGGCAAAAATCAGTATAACATTTTGTGGATTTTTTGAGTGAGGCTGTTGGACTTGAACCAACGACATTTCCTCCGTACATACGAATAATTGGATAAGACCATATTTTCGATTCAAAGAAGATATGGTCTTTTTCTTTTGCTCGTAAAAAATCGAGGAGGAGAAAATGGCTGAACAGAAGTTGCCGGAGAAGGCACAAGAAACAGAAATGAAGCGAGAAAAGGTCAGAGTCGTTCCTATTAAATATATAGATGACTCACCTGACCACCCATTCCAAGTACGAGATGATGAGGAGATGATGTCTTTGGTAGAAAGCATTGCAACATTCGGGGTAATAACACCTGTAATCGCGCGAAAGACCGCAGATGAACGGTATGAGCTGATCTCAGGGCATCGACGGAAAAGAGCTTGTGAGTTGCTACACATCGATACCTTGCCTATTATCGTTCGTGATCTGAGCCGTGAGGAAGGTATTATCCTTATGGTAGATTCTAACCTTCAGAGGGAACATATCTTACCATCCGAGAAAGCATTTGCTTATAAGATGAAGATGGAAGCGTTGAAATGTCAGGGGAAACGTAACGATTTAACTTTATCGCCATTGGCGACAAAGTTTGATGCAGCGAAAGAGATTGCTGATTCTTCGGGAGAAGGTAGAGATCAGGTATTTCGATATATCCGCCTTACCGAACTCATCCCGCAGCTACTTCAAATGGTAGATGAAGGCAAGATCGCTTTCCGACCTGCGGTGGAGTTATCGTACTTGGAAAAGGAAGAACAGGAGGACTTGCTTGAAACGATCGAGAGCGAGGACTGCACACCTTCACTCGCCCAGGCAATTCGGATGAAAGGACTGAGCCGAGATAACCAACTGGATATGGATAAGATCTTCGAGATCATGACCGAAGAGAAAGCCAATCAGAAGGAAAAGCTCAGAATACCAATGGAACGTGTCGAATCATTCTTTAAGCGCGGGACGCCGCCGAGTGTGATGATCGAGACCGTTATTAAGGCGTTGGAACTCTACAGGAGAGCCTTGAACCAACAAAAGAGAGCAGAACAGGGAAACACGGATAGACCGCCCGAAGCACAGAAAAGGGTCAAAACGGGAGATGCGAGATAAGGTTTTAAGACCGAGGGATAAGTGTACCCTTTTGAGGGGCTTGAGGTATGCTTGTCTCTTTTTTTCATCTCGTCCCCTTTCCACACCAAACCCCTCAAACAAACAGTATACTATCCGGGAAAGGAAGATATATGGGATTTGCACCTTTGTCTTCCAATTCAAAGAGAAGTATAATATAGGCGAAAATAAAAATTACGGAGGATTTATCCTATGACTAAAAAAGCACAAACGATATTCACAGTATGCTTTGTGGCATTCCTGATCTCGGTGGTGTCGCTATCCTTTGTCTTCGCGGACAGTATCCCGCATAACACAGAGACACCTCAGATCACAGGCGGTTATCTCTTCTCCTTTGATGTCAGATGCGTCGATGAAGAAGGGAACCTCTTAAAGAACGTCTCATTCCTTGAGAACGGTACGGCATGGGCGGTAGATGTACCCGAAATTGATGGCTTCACCCCGGGTTGTACTTCTATTACAAGAGATATGGTAACGAATTGGAACTATCCTGCTTCTAACTACATCAGAAAAGCAACCGGTTCCATTACCATTCAGTACAAAGCCAACGTCTGATTTGCACATTTCACAAATAAGCTGAAATGAGGTATAATATAGGCGTAAAGGGAGAACACGAACGGAGGTAAGCAAGATGTTCAAGAAAAAGAAAAAGTTCCAAATTCCGGTGAGCGCGTATGAGTACAGAATGATCCTGGACGCACTGATGAGCAGCCGCGAGAAGCTCATGGCGCAGGGCAGATACACCGATGCAGTCGATGATGCCCTCCTGGCAGTTTGCAGATAATCGAATATATGAAACATAGGCAGTGACTTCGGTTGCTGCCTTTTCCTTTCCCCGGGCAGTTTCTTTTACATAGCCACAAGGCACGATGGATAACACATCAAACCTTGTGGCTTTTTCTATTGGAAAGAGGTGGTTGCCCTTGAATGTTTTCAATCTTTAGGGAAAGGAGGACGCGCACGGAATGTGCAAGATCAGAGAAATGATCAGAAAAGCAAAATCGGTACTGGAGAGCAAGGTCGGTGAAGGATATATCGACACGGCGGTCAAAATGATCATCGCCGTAGTGATAGGAGGATTACTTCTCACCGGTCTGTATCAGCTCATTAACGGAGTCGTATTACCGGGGCTTGCGGAACGTATCCAGGATATGTTCGCTTAACATCGGTATTCCGCGATAAGAGAGCACGGCAGCTCTTGTCCCGGATAGTCATTGCCGTAAACAAACACAAAATTAAAACTAAAAGAAAGTATGAGGTAATTTCATGAACAAGATCAAGAACGCCTTCAATAAGGCACAGAACAAGGTAAACGAACTCGCCATCAGAGCAAAGACCGCCCTTCAGAACAAGTCCGGTGAGGGTTATATCGACACCGCAGTGAAGATCATCATCGGCGTTGTCATCGGCGCACTCATCCTCGGTGGTCTCTATGCGCTCTTCAATAACGTCGTCATTCCGAATCTCAACACCGAGATCACGGATATGTTCAACTACGCCGGCTAATCAGTAAGAGAGTGAGTCGGGAGGCAGGACGCATGAGCCTGTCTCCCGGGGAAAGGGGATAAGTATGATCTCACTATTTGAAGGTATTATGCTTTCGCTTTTGGTACTCGGTACGCTTGGCATAACAAGTTATCTGAACCGCATCATGAAGAAAAGAGGCTTCAAGGTGAATCGTGCTTTGAACCTGTCGCTGATGGGGGTAATTGCGATCCTGCTCTGCATTGTAGGCGGTTTATCCGCATGGACTTTGCAGGGGATCGCCTTTGCCCTCATTCTTTTGTATGCTTCTTCGCAGGACTTTACAAACCGAGAGGCAGACGACGTTCTTTGGGTGATGATCCTTTTGCTTGCCATCGGGAATGTCGGGAGAATTTCTTCCGTCTCGATGCTGCTTGGAGGGCTTGTCATCTTCTTGCCGTCGCTCCTGATCGTGATGCTATGTCGAGGTCAGGTGCTCGGTGGTGCGGATATAAAGGTCTCCGCCGCTTGCGGTCTGATGCTCGGATTTGTAGGCGGTACGGTGGGCTTTTGCATCGGACTGCTGTTTGCCATCGTCTTTAATCTGATCTACAACAAGCTGAAGCATAAGAGCAATAAGGAAGCATTCCCGATGCTGCCTTTCCTGTCGGTAGGATTTATGATCGGGTATTTTATTTGAATGGAGGAAAGCGTAAATGAGTTTATGCCTTGAAGATATCACATTGGATGAGGAAGAAAATCTTTGCTTTCGTGACGCTGAGAGAACAAAGGAGTACGGCTGTATCGGATATTTGCGGGGAGATTTCGGCGACGGAGGCAGGGAGTTCTGGACGACTTGGTTCCCTCAGAATTCAGAAGAATTGAATGACGAGAAGTTCAAAATCGTTTTTGATGCCGTTATCAATAGGTTGAGAGAGCCGTGCGACATTCTCTTTGACAGGGAAAGCATGAGAGCCTATTGCAGAACGCAACCGCAATGCCAAATATATGCCCCTTACGGAGAGCAATGGAGATTTCGTATTCTCACGCGGGATTATGCACTGTATCTGCGGTGTATTCCTGCCCCCGGCGACTATAATTTCTACGTTTTTTGCTATGACAAAGAAATGCTGATGAATAAGCTCGCCAAAGATAGGGGGCTTCCGAGGTATTGCTACGCCTATCTTCCGACAACGAAGGAAGAGATCCGCATTGACTTTGCAGAGAGAGGATATATACCGTATCGTAGGCAAGGAAACGGCAGAGCCGCCAATGAGATGAACCGTGAACTTGGTATCACGCCGGCACAGGCAGAGGCAATGAAAGCCGGTTCAATGTTCGGATGGAATTGTCCCGCCGCCGATCCGAAGTCATATAACGAGCAGGGAAAGATGATTCCACCGAAAAAGCGCGGCGGAGAAGCAAGATAAAGAAAAGAGGAGAGAAGAACATGAAAGTATTTAATAAAATAAATAACAGAACCATTATCGGTATCGTGTGTATCGTCCTGGCACTTGTTATCACCTTCGGTGCGGCACCGTTGGTAAACAGAATATCCGACCGTAAGACGGATATTGTCCGCGTCGTGAATCGGGTGGAGCGAGGCAGGGAGATCACCGCACAGGATATCGAGGTCGTAAAGGTCGGTGCATACGGTCTGCCCGATGGTGTTATCCGTGATCCCAAAGCGGTCGTCGGTCAGTTTGCAACGGCTGACTTGTTTGCGGGAGATTATCTCTCGGCGGAAAAGCTCAGTCGGGACAGCGCAGGGGCAACGGATATTCTCGGTACGCTGAACGGTGAAAAGGTGGCGATCTCGGTCGCCATCGGTTCGTACTCCGAGGGATTGTCCAACAAGCTCCAAAACGGAGATATTGTCAGCATCATCATTTACGACAAGGATAAGTATATGTCATATATCCCGCCTGAACTGAAATATGTGCGTATCATTACCACGACTACCTCGGGCGGTATCGACAGAGATGAGAATACCGAGGGCGAGAAGGCAGTTACCGCAACGGTTCTTGTCACACCCGAACAGGCAGAGCTGCTCTCTATGTATGAGAACGTAACAAGCCTGCACTTTGTGCTTGTATACAGAGGAGATAAGGCGACCGCCGATGCGTATCTCAAAACGCAGGACGATTACCTGAATAGCCATAAGGGACAGACACCTGCTATCGAGGAAAATAAAGAAGATGTAAGTGAGGGAGAGCAGAATGGGTAAGCTTATCGCCGTATGGGGTTCGCCGGGAAGCGGCAAGACCACATTTTCGGTGAAGCTTGCTGAAGCGCTGAACAGCAGAAGCAAGAAGTCGGCAGGACATAAGACACTCGTTGTGTTCACCGACCTGACCTCTCCTGTTGTTCCGGTCGTATTTCCAAACAAAAAAAGTGAAGACATCTACTCGCTCGGCTCGGTACTGGTCAAGACAGACCTCTCGCCGAACGTCATCTTCGGGGGTACCATGTTCATCAAAGACAGAAGCGATCTCGGCTACCTCGGATATACGGCAGGGGAGAATAAGTTTTCATATCCCGCACTGACCGAGGACAAGATCAGAGCCTTTGAGGAACAACTGCGCCTGATAGCAGACTTTGTGATCGTGGACTGCGTGAGCAATCCCGAGGAGAGCCTGCTTTCTAAACTGCTTTTGCAGGATGCGGATAAAGTCATCCGCGTATGTACGCCAAATCTGAAATGTTTAAGCTATCACCAGTCGCAGACACAGATGCTTACGCGCTTCGGGTACTTGCCGGAGGATCATATCGGGGTATTGAATATCACGGAGAGTGAGCTACAGTATTCTGCGTCGGATTTGAAACATCGTTTCGGAAAGATCGAGTATACCGTACCGTTCAGCTCTACGATCCGTGAGCAGTATATGGTCGGAAGCCTGACCGAGCAGACGAAGGATAAGAAATTCAACTCCGCTTTTGAGAGTATCAAGGAAAGGTTGGTGAGATAATGCCGAAGATAGAACTGTATGCGCTTGTCACACGAGCGCAGGAATATATCTCAAGGAACTATGCGACAGTCCTTGCGGATAAGAACAGACGACAAGAACTTGAAAACTGTATCGGCAAGTATCTCTACGATACCGCCTATACCGTGGAAGGCTACGACACCGAAGCACTCGCCAAACGGCTCTTTACCGAAATGGCGGACTACTCTGTCCTGACCAAGTACCTTTCCGATCCCGATATCGAGGAGATCAACATCAATGGTTGGGACGACGTGGCGCTGACACATCTTGACGGGCATATCGAGAAAGCAAAGGAGCATTTCTTCTCGCCTGCTCACGCGGTGGATATTGTCAAGAAGCTGCTCCACCATTCGGGTATGATCATCGACAATGCGACGCCGATCGCACAAGGTCATCTGCCAAACAATACCCGTATCACGGTACTCAAAAGTCCCATCGTGGACGATGACAGAGGTATTGCGGCTTCCATTCGTATGCTTCACCCGCAAAGGGTGGACAGAGTAAGCCTGATCCGTACCGAAGCCATTACGGAGGAAATGTTATCCTTCCTTGAAATGTGCCTTCGCTACGGTGTTTCATTTGTTGTTGCAGGCAGAACAAGCTCCGGTAAGACCACGCTTCTGAACTCTCTGCTTGGCTCTATCCCCGATGGAAAGCGTATCTATACCATCGAAAGCGGCGCAAGAGAGCTTTCTCTTGTCAAACGGGACGAGAACGGACAGGTGGTAAATAACGTGGTGCATACGCTATCCCGTCCTGCCGAGAACGAACGCTTCGATATATCCCAGGAAGACCTTGTCATGGCTGCACTCCGTTTTGACCCCGACGTGATCTGCGTCGGTGAGATGCGAGACGCAGAGGCTCATTCTGCGGTGGAGGCAAGCTCAACCGACCATACCGTCGTAACGACCGTACACGGCGCGGGAGGGAAGTACGCTCATCAGAGAATTGCGTTTCTGTCGCAGAGAAGATTTCCTATAGATATGAAGATCTCCTTGCAACAGGCGGCGCTTGCGTTTCCCATCGTGGTCTTTGCCCACAAGCTGGAGAACAACACCCGTAAGGTCATGGATATTTCCGAGTGTGTGGTAAAGGACGACGGAAAACTGGAATATCGGTCGTTGTATCGGTATCATATCACGTCAAACGAATATAAGGACGGTGTTTTCCATATTACAGGAGAGTTTGTAAAGGAGAACACGCCGTCCGATACACTGCGTGAAAAACTGCTTCGCGGCGGTGTTCCGCAGTCTGTGCTGAACAAATTCATGGGAAGGGAGGAATCCAAGTGACAGCACTATATATCATTGCGTTCTTAATTGCCTGTATCGGCATCGTGCTTGCTTTGGGGATCACTCCCGAGCGCGTCGGAGAAGATATGAAACGCTTTTTCGACAAGCAGCAGACCATGCAGGATATGGCAAAGGAAGCGCAGGGAAAGAAGAAGCCAAACAAGCTCATGGTAGAGATGATCCGCATCCGAAAGGTGCTTGAAGAAACCAATAAGGAGAATCAATTCTCCATTGCACTGGCGCTTTCACTTGTCTTGATGGTATTCGGGTGTATTCTCGGTATCGTCATAGACAATATCTTCTTGGCACCGATCCTTGCCGTGGCTTTTGCTCTGATCCCCTTTATGTATTTGAAGGGTACGATCAATATGTATAAGAAACAGGTGGATCAGACGCTTGAGTCATCGCTGAACGCCATCACCAACACCTACCTTGAGTGTAACAACATCCGCACGGCGGTAGAGCAGTGCTTGCCGGCATTCAGACAGCCCATCTACGGTGTGTTCGATGAATTTCTCGGTAAGATCGAGGACGTATCTCCCGATGTGGTCGGAGCTATTGCGCAGATGAAGAATCAGATCGACAACGACATCTTCCGTGAATGGTGCGACCAACTGATCGCTTGTCAGAGCGACAGCACCTTGAAGGATACGCTTCCGGCAATCGTGGAAAAGCTCACGGCGGTACGACTTGTAAACAGTGAAATGCGTATTCCTCTGTCTGAAGCAAGACGAGAGTATTACCTGATGGTAGCTATTACCGTTGCCAATATTCCACTTTTGTATTTCATTAACCAAGAGTGGTACGAGATGTTAATGTACTCGGTCGTAGGCAAACTGGTGCTTGCCATTACCGCGCTTGTGATTCTGATCACGGCAATGAGAACGGCAAGGCTGACAAAGCCTATCGAATACAAACTGTGAGGTGATGAGCTATGTTTATCATTCAACTTATGATCGGTATCATCGCCTCGGTTGGTATCGGGTATATTCTCTGTGACGTACTGAAGGTACCGTCCATGAAGGCGGCGAAAACAGCAAGAAACGCCGCAAGCAAGGGAGAAAAGAAGAAAAGCTCACTTGCCGTTTTCCTTGACGGGTTTGCCGAGGAAATAAAGGACAGGATCAAACTGAACCAATGGAAGAAGGACGAGATACAGACCGACCTTGATGCCGCAGGTATTAAGGACGAGCCGAGACTGTTTGTGGCGAAAGCACTGACAAAAGCGTGTGCGGTAGGTATTCTTGCCATTCCCGCGTTCTTTATCTTTAAGATACTCGGTCTTGCGGTGCTTGCCTTTGCCGTGTTCGTCTACTTCAACGAGACGAAAGGCATTACAAGAAAGATCAAGAAGAAGAGAGCCAAGATCGAAGCGGAGCTGCCGAGATTCGTCAGCTTCGTAAACAACAAGCTTTCTCACACAAGAGACCTGATCTCCATTCTGCGTTCGTATAAGGAAACGGCGGGAGCAGAGTTCAAGGAAGAGCTTGAAACTACCATCGTGCACCTGGAGCAGAACCGAACGGAGGCTCTGACGAACCTTGAACAGCGTGTCGGCTCACCGCTACTCAATGAAGTGACTATGAAGTTAAAAGCAGTAGAGAACGGAACGTATAACGAAGCCGCGTGGACGATGCTCGCAACGACGTTCTCCTCGCTTCAAAAGGACAATCTGAAGAAGAAGGCTTTAAGTGTGCCGAGAAAAGTACGCAAAGGCTCTATGGCGCTTCTGTTCTGTTTCATTCTGATCTATGCCGCCGTGCTCGGTCAGGTGCTTCTGTCCTCGCTCGGCACTCTGTTTTAAGGAGGTGTCGGTATGATCAAAGCACTGAAAAACAGAAAAGCTGAAGGATATATTGACGTGGCGATAGCGGTACTCGTTATCGTCTTTTTGCTTGTATTGGCACTGAGCGTATTCAAGCTTGTGACACTCAAGCAGGACATGAAGTATATGTGCGAGGAGCTTGTCAAGACGGCAACGCTGAACGGCAAAGTCGGGGACGAGGTGGACGAACGGTTTGAAGAACTCTGCGCGGAAACGGGAGTACGACCGCGACTGACTATCACGGCGACCTACTTCAATGCTACGACAAAGACGGTGCAGCTCGGAGATACCATAACGGTAAAGCTGACCTATGAGACCTCGCTTGCGGGGTTCGGGGACTTTGAACTTCCGTTTGAGGTGTCCGTCAGCTCGTCCGGGCTATCCCGAATCTATTGGAAGTGAGGGATGAGGAATGCTTAAAAAGTTAAAAAACAAGAAAGGCTTCTCCTTTATCCCCACCTGCGTGATTATCATTGTCCTTGTGATGGCGATCTCCATTCTTTTGTCCTATGCGTTCGTACACCATACGGCAAAGGTTCAGGTAGCAGCAATGCAACTGAAAATGGACAGCTATATCACAAAACAGGCGATAGAGAACTACGACGCTTTCAAGCAGGGAATGCCTTATCAGAACTATATCGACAAAAACGAGCTTGTCAGGGGAGCGTACCAGACCGCTGGGTTTGGAAGCGGCTCCCTTACAAGCTTGAAGGGAGAGAACGAAGGGAAGACCATTTACACGATGGCAAGACCGACGATTACCGCCATTACGGGAAATGAGGTTGGCGTCAAGGTGGCGTATGAGCTGACGATCCCCTTTGAAGCCTTTGGAGAGAAGATAGCGGACATCCGTGTCCCTGTCGAGATCGTCAGCAAATTGAGTGAAAAATAAGGAGGAAACAAGATGAAGACACGAAAAGAAAAGATCAGTATCATTGTTTGCATAGCCGTTACGCTGCTTCTTATTGCGGCGTTGGTGTTTGCAGTGGTAAAGAAAAACACAGATAAGCCGGATACACCGCCCGTGAATTCTGAAACGAGCGATGTGACAGATACAAGCGATCCTTCGGACACATCGGATACGACGGATACCCCGAGCGTTCCTGCCATCGACCCCGGGACAAGCGGTGGCGATGATGAGAAACCAACAGACGATCCCGGAGAACTTGACATTGACGTAAACAAACCGGACGGAAGCCCGAAACCGAGCGAGCCTTATGTTGAGGGCGAGATCATCGTTATTCCCGGTTTTAAGGAGGAATAAGTATGGGGCATAAATTCAGATTTATTGCTTTACTGCTTGTAGCTCTGACGATTGTGCCGCTGTTTGCCGTCCCTGCATCGGCGGCGTATTCCTATCCGATGTCGTTAACCATTTATTATAAAGACGAGGCTGGAAACACGCTGAAATCTCCCTATACGGGAAGCTTCAATGCCGCAGATCACGAGGGGTTAAAATGGTACGCACCGACCATCAGCGGATATGCTCTGAAATACGACTCGGATGCTACAATCACATATTCGATGTTGGACAAGAACTTTCCGGCATCAAACTATGTGAGACATGGAACGGCAACCTATACGGTCGTTTATGTTAAGACTTATACGCACATTGTAAACTATTTGCGCGCCGATAATAATGTTCCGATTGGTTCTGCTGCTCGAAAAACAGCTAAACCCGGGACGAGCTATTCATTTACTTCGCCCACAGTAACGGGCATGACGCCTTCAAAATCCACTGTTTCCGGCACGATCTCGTCAAGAGATACTTCCGATACGGTTTATTATTATCCTATCACTTATACGATCTCGTATAACGCAAACGGCGGTAGTGGAGCACCGGCATCACAAACGAAAAAGTATGATGTGGATATTAACATTACGACTTCTAAACCTACAAGGACGGGATATGACTTTATCGGTTGGTCAAGAAGTGCAAGTTCATCGACACTCGCCTATTCTTCAGGCGACAGATATACCGCTAATGCGAGTGCAACACTTTATGCCGTATGGTCTGCAAAGAAGTACACCATCAGCTATGATGCAAACGGAGGCACAGGCGCGCCTGCTTCTCAGACGAAGATTTATGGCTTGACAATGACATTGTCTTCAACAAAGCCTACGCGGTCGGGGTATACCTTTAAGGGATGGGGTTCCTCTTCAACATCGACAACTGCGCTGTATCAGCCAGGTGATTCCTATTCGGCAAACTCAAACAGAACGTTGTATGCAGTTTGGGAGCAGAACGCCCCGACAACCTATACTGTTTCATATAACGCAAATGGCGGTAGCGGCGCTCCCGCAAGCCAAACCAAAACACACAATGTTGCTTTGACGCTTTCAAGTACGAAACCTACAAGAAGCGGATATACCTTTAAGGGGTGGGCGACAAGTGCCAGTGCAACGACCGTCAGTTATTCTGCGGGTGGTAGCTATACGCGAAATGCGTCCATTACTCTGTATGCGGTATGGCAATGTAACCATCCATCCTCGTCCCGAACGTATATCACCGGTTGTGATTGGGAGGATAGATGTAACACCTGCGGTGTCGTGACCGCGACAGGAACCACCCACGGACCGTATTCCTACGGAGCGTGGGCGTACTATTCCACCTCGCAGCATCGTCGCACAAAGGCTTGTAACTATGGCGATTATTCAACCTATGAGTATGCAAACCATAGCACGACAACCAACTATGAAGAGTACAGCGCAACACAGCATAAGAAGTATTCGTATTGTGATACCTGTTCTTCGATGGTCGGCTCTGCAAGCTATGAAGCACACAGCTTTACCACTACGACTTCGGGGGGCAAGGTGACAAGAACCTGCTCTAAGTGCGGTTACACCGAATCTGAGGATCAGATCTACACGATCAGCTATAACGCAAACGGAGGCAGCGGTGCTCCCGCAAGCCAGACCAAAACGCACGGAGTAACTTTGACTCTTTCCTCGGTTAAGCCTACAAGAAGCGGCTACACCTTTATGGGTTGGGCAACGTCCTCAACTGCTACGAGTGCAAGCTATTCCGCAGGAGGCAGTTATACTGCAAATGCAAGCAGAACACTCTATGCCGTATGGCAATGTTCGCACATCTCGTATGATATTAGGTATACCACGAGTTGTGATTGGGAACGAGTCTGTAGTAACTGCGGTCTTGTGCTTGCCACAGGCACGACACATGGACCGTATAACTATAGCGGTTGGATCTACAGTAACGAGTTGAGTCATAGCAGAGTAAAATCTTGTCAATACGGCGACTTTTCGGAGATTGAGTTCGGTTCGCACAGTACCACGGTCAAGTTTGAATCGGTAAGTGCAACGCAGCATAAGTATTATGACTTCTGCGCGGACTGTAACCACATCATCGGGACGGAGAGCCTTGAGCCGCACACCATTGTGTCGAGAACGGAAAACGGAAGAATATATTATGAGTGTTCGCTTTGCGGATACAGCTATTCCGAGGCAGTAACCTACACCATTTCGTACAACGCCAACGGCGGCGAAGGCGAGCCTGCTGCTCAGGTTAAGATCCACGGAGCAACGCTGACACTTTCGTCTACGATCCCCACACGCGAGGGTTATGATTTCCTCGGCTGGGCAACGAGTGCAAGCGCGACAAGCGCAAGCTATTCTGCCGGAGCTTCGTATACGGGCAACGCAAATGCTACCTTGTATGCCGTATGGCAGAGGAGCGTTTACACAGTCACCTACAACGCAAACGGTGGTAATGGAGCACCGAGCGCACAAACCAAGTATTATGGTGGAACGGTAACGATCCCATCGACCGTCCCTACGCGAACCAATCATGTATTCAAGGGGTGGGCTTTTTCTGCAACGGCAACTGATATTGAATACCATCCGGGAGACAACTATACCGATGATGCGTCCATCACGCTGTATGCGGTATGGGTGGAACGTAACTACGACTTCTCGGTATCCGATCTTGCAGTTGAACCGAGTGAAGTCCGTCAGTATGGCACTGCGACGATCCGCTTCAGAGCGGATAACTGGGACAGAAATCTTCCGTATGACAATATCCCCGTTGAGGTGCTTCTGAACGGTAGTGTTATTTTGAGCAAAACCGTGAACTTCACCGCGTATGGCGTTCAGAACATCGTGTTTGATCTGAATGTTGGAGCACTTGAGGGCACACAGACACTTGAAGCAAGGATCAACTGGGCAGATCACGCAAGTGAAACAAGAACCGGTAACAACAGCGTGATGACTACCTTTAACGTAATCAAAGTTGCAGAGACCTCCACGGAGATCATAGATATGCACGGAGATTATGTAGAAGGCAGAGAGGTCGTTACAAGCTTCTATGTCAATAACGAAGGCTCGTCAGATATTCTGCCGAATGATCATGTTTCCTTTGACTTCCGTGTCTACAAGATGGATGGAACGAACGAAGTGACGGTCTTTGAACAGACATGGAACGATGTTGTTATTCCCGCAACGGGAAGAAACTTGGTCTATTTCAAGTGGAAGATTCCCGATGGCAGTGCAGGAACTACCTTGTTCTATAAGGGAACTATCAATGCGGCAGACGCAAGTAGAGAAGAAAACGCCGATAACAACGCGCAGGAAAGCTCGGTCATGGTAAAGCGACAGATTGTATCTCAGACACCGAACACACGCTATGAGGATAAAGCTCCTGCCGGATATACAGGTAACGTAGCGGCGCCCGCACATGAGCGCGGCAAAGCGACATGGAATATGTGGGTATATGAAGGCGGCAGCTTGGTTCTGAAGAACTATGGTATCCAAGTCCTGACAGGTAATCCCGTTATCTCACCCTCCTCTGGTTGTACGACCGCAGTTCATGAGGGAGGTAATGCATGGACGATGAAATCGGGATATGGCATTCAGCTTCTTTTCTCTTATGTAATGACAGATATTCCGGGATTTGTTGAGCCTACAGAAGCGGCATACACCAATCCGCAAAACGTATATGCGACCTTCCCCGAATACCGATACAGCACTACGGAAGGGAACTACAGAACGCTTGAATACGACGGAGGCTGTTACAGATTTTATAAGAACCCTGATGCAGAAGATAGATACAACCAGGACGCAAGATTGCACTTTATCCCGATCTATGTGGAGAACGGTAACTATGTTGTTTCGATAACGGTCACAGAGTTTTGGACACCCGTTGGTATGATCACGGCGGTTGAAAACAGCAATGTCATCAAAATCGACGGTACATTTTATGATGACTGGTATCAAGGCTAAGGAGGACGAAGTATGGCAGCAATCAACAGAAAACACATCAATGCGCTCAATCAGCTTTTGATGCGTGGGTATACGAAACGCAAGGACATTATGGCAATCACTGTGCCGGAGCTTCTTGAGATGGGATTGGATAAGCCGAGGATGAAAGCGGTGTCCGAGCTTATGAAGGCGGTGAGGAACGGTGACTCGTTCCTCGCTTTCCTTATAGATGAGAATTCGACCAATACCGCCGACATCGAAGAAGGCGAAGCCGTAATGGAGGAATATCAGAGTGATGAAGCTTGAAAGCCTTGCTATGTGGGATGAGAAAGCGCTTCCGACTGAAAGTGGCAAGGCAGAGCTTGGCTTTATGGGCTATGTTCGCGGACGGTTTGATGATGAGTCGGGAAAGGCTGTAATCAGCCTTTCCGACATCCACCTTACACAGATGGATGAATTTGAACTATATGAAGTGATACGCTTCCTTGAAAAAGAGGAAGCGTATTTTCTTCTCGGCGGACTTGAATGTATGAAGACTTTCTGCACAGACCGCATGAGCGACCATATCCCGTATTCCTTTGACCGAGAGTGCCACGCTTTCAGGGTAATGACGAGCGAGAACGTATGGTATATCGCCTGTACGCCGTGGAATGAAAGACGAAGGTTTACCATTTACGGCTACAAACGAATGCCTCTAATGACGGCGCTTGCCAAGAGCAGGGGACTTCCCGAGAGCTGCTACGGCGTTCTCAAATTCACAGGTGAGCGCGTCTTTATCCGTTTCGGAAGTCGAGAACTTGAACGATTCCCACAGTACGGAAGCAATGCAGAAGCAAACAGAGCTTTTGCAAATGAGAAAAACAAAGAATTAAAGCTGACATCTGCACAGGTGGCAGCTATGGAAAACGGGGCAATCTACGGTTGGGACACGCCCGCCGCCCGTCCCGATAACTATGATAAAGATGGGCTGTTTTGCCCGAAGACAGAGTAAAGGAGGAGAGAGAAGTGGAAGAGCATTTGATGCAAGTATTTGAAAACAACGAGTTCGGCAAGATTGAGGTAGTCCAAGACGGAGATAAGTTCTATTTTCCTGCCACAAAGTGCGCGAAGATTCTTGGATATAAGAACCCTGAAAAGGCAGTTCGAGATCACTGCAAAGGGGTGAACGAATCGTTCACCCCTTCAGCCGGAGGTACTCAAAAAACAAGGATCATACCTGAAGGCGACTTATACAGACTGATCGTTCGCTCCAAATTGGAGTCGGCACAGAGGTTTGAGAGTTGGGTGTTTGATGAAGTAATTCCTTCCATCAGAAAGAACAGCGCATATATATTGCCCGAACTGCTTGACGAGTTGCAGCACAGCGAGGAAAAGGCAAACAAGCTTATTTCCGTACTTGCCGCAGAGCAGAGACAGAACCGTGTGCTTGAAAAAAAACTGGACGAGGTAAAGCCGCAGCTCCATTATCTGAAAACGATTTTGGATAACCCAACGACACTACCCATGACCGCCATTTCCAAAGACTACGGAATGTCTGCGAAAAAGCTGAACGAGATTCTTTGCAAATGCAAAATTCAGTATTGCCGTGGCGGTGTGTGGTATCTCTACCAGGAGTATGCGACGAGAGGTTACACACAGAGTGCGGTGATCCGACTCTCAAGCGGCAGACAAGTTATTCACACGAAATGGACGCAGAAGGGCAGAGAGTTTCTGTATAACTTCTTGAAGGATATTGGCGTTGTACCTCTTATTGAAAAAGAGGTGTGCTGATATGGGATATGTTTTCAGAGACCAATATGGTGTTGTTACCGCCATTGATGAGGACAAACTGAACGAGCCGAAGGAGATTCGTTTTATTACACCCGAATACAGAGACTTGTTTCGTATCCCGGACGGCGGTAGCGTTTTATTCTGCACAAGAGACGGCAAACGCCAGGAGGTCGAGTGCAAATACCTTGACGACTACCATTTGTTATTCGGTAAAATGGGTGCATATCACATCTGCGAGCTTGCCGAGCGACTGCAAAGAGGCGGATGCCATGTTGAGCCGTTCCCCGAAAAGAGAATGGTGTGGTCGAACCGCGACCTTGATCTGAAGGACTGGATCGACGAGCTGCGCGTGGATTTTCCGAACGCGAGCCGAGACGAACTGTATGAGCGTATGGTGGAATGGAACGATTCGTATTTTGATGACGAATATATGAACCTCGACATTCATGTTGGAGAGGACATCATTGCCATTGCAGATCTCGGAAGATGGAACGGAAGACACATGGGGTACAAGGAGTACCACAGCGACAACCTCCGCAACTGTCTTGAGGTTTTGCCCGATTGTGAGTACAACGAGTGGTATGTAGACAGGGATGGTGAGTTCAGAAGTAAGCAATCCCACCATGACGGAACCCATTATATCACTTACCGAAAGTGGAAGCCGGAGGCGACCGACGAGCAGAGGGAAGAACTGCTTGACAAAATCTATAACGGAGAAGCCACCGCGCTTGATATTGACGCTTTGACCGATAAGCTCGGAAGAGACGTCGGCATGGTGTATGGGTGGGAATTCCCCAATACAGAGAAGTCACCATTACCAAGACAACAGAAAGTGAGATGATGAAACGTGCCGAGAAAGATAGATGTAATCACAGAGCTATACAAAAAGACCATCAAAGAACTGACTTCCTCTCCGCAGTCCTGGAAGGCATTTCTTGAGACTGCGGCGTTTCAGTACAAGTACGATTTTCGGGATCAGGTGCTCATCTATGCCCAAAGACCAAAAGCGACTGCTTGCGCCGAGTTTGAGATGTGGAACGAAACCTTCGGCAGACGCATCAAGGCAGGCTCTCACGGTATTGCTCTGATCAGCGACAAGAAGGGGTATACGGGACTGCGTCATGTTTTCGACGTCAAGGACACCTATGATCCCTTAAATCGCGGCTTTAAGCTTTGGTCGGTGCGAGACGGAGCAGAGTCGGAGGTCATAGCTTCTCTTGAAAACAGGTTTGGCTCACTTGAAAGCAAGGACAGTTACACGACGGCGGTCAGGTTTGCCGTAAACAATATCTGTGAAGATAACTATACGGATTATCTGAATGACCTTCGGTATTCTGTTGATGGCAGTTATCTTGACGAGCTTGATGACGATAACCTTCTGATGCGCTTCTATCCTTTGCTTGAGACAAGCGTTGCTTACACGGTGCTGACAAGGCTCGGTTACAAAGCGGAGATGTATCTTGATAACACCATTTTTGATGGTGTCTATGAGTTCAACACTTCCGCGACCGTAAATCTGCTCGGCACTGCAACGGGCGACATTGCAGAAATATGTTTGCATGAGATAGAGCGAACCGCAAGAGCGTATGAAAGAAGCAAAGCTCGCACCTTTGACGCTGAAAATGAAAAGGAGTATAATCATGCTGAAAGTAATAAATCTGAAAAAGGAGTGGAACAAAATGAGCGAGATCGAGATGAATTACAAACCGGCGACCATCAAACAGAAGAAGCTGTCGGAGGGGGACGAGCAGACGACCGAAGTGCTGTATCCGAACCTGACTCTGCCCGAACAGTCGGAAGTGACTCTCGGCAGATGGTCGCAGATGAGGAGAACTTATCTGAAAGAACATCACAAAATCCTATATTACAATC
>ENA-ORMR01001506-ORMR01001506.1-human-gut-metagenome-genome-assembly--contig:-NODE-1506-length-17669-cov-4.051266_pt1 | contig 17669 bp, 17 predicted proteins | sample MGYA00242107_ERZ509003 | MGnify/ENA primary metagenome ERZ509003 (study PRJEB26280, sample SAMEA2338699) | human gut metagenome | biome: human gut; feature: human-associated habitat; material: faeces... | reverse complement strand
TAAAAAATGAACCCTCCTTGTTAAAATTTTTGTCTAACATTTTGGGTTCACTTCATTTAGTCATCGCTTTTTTATAATTTAATAAAATAATTATAAAGTTATAACTTAAATAAATATGCAAGTAAAATTATATATTAACATTTTTGAATCATCGCGCAGCGACCAAAGGAACGAAACGAAGTTTTCGTGACTGCGATTGAAGCAATCTTTACATAAGAAAAGAGCCCACGTTCTGAAAGAACAGGGCTCATCAAGATTGCGACAGCAAGATGTGAAAAAATATTAATATATAATTTTACAAATGTATAATAAAAAGATATTTAAGAAATTTATAAATGAATAATGAATTTGAAAAAAAGAAATAATAACATGATAAAACTATCAAAAAATTACTTAAAATACTTGAAAAAAAAGAATTTTGTGATATACTAAACATCGGTAAATTTGAAAAATATATAAAAAGAAGGAGATATAGAAAATGAAAACATATTTAAGAAAAACTAAAATTGTGGGAACAATCGGACCTGCTAGTGAAAACAGATTACCTGAATTATTTAAAGCAGGATTAAACGTTTGTAGAATTAACTATTCACATGGTAGCTATGATGAACAAAAAGAAAAAACAGAAACAATAATCAAATTAAGAGAAGAATTAGACCTACCAATTCCAATGATTCTTGATATGCAAGGACCAGAAATAAGAACAGGAATGTTAGTTACTGGAAAAAATGAAAAAATTATGTTAGAAGATGGACAAAAATTCGTATTAGTTAACGAAGATATAGTTGGAGATAAAGACAGAGTATCTGTTTCTTACAAAAACTTATATCAAGATGTTAAACCAGGAGCTAAAGTTTTAATAGATGATGGTGCAATAGAATTAGTTGTTGACGAAATCGTTGACAAAGATATTCACTGTACAGTAGTTCATGGAAATGGATTAGGAAGCAGAAAAACAATCAACTTACCTGGAACAGCAGTTAGATTACCAGCATTAAAAGAAAAAGATATCAATGACTTAAAAACAGCTTGTGAACATGAATATGATTATGTTGCAATGTCATTCACAAGAGGTAAAGATGATATAGATCAAGTAAGAAAAGTATTAGATGAAAATGGTGGAAAAGATATCAAAATAATCACTAAAGTTGAAAATTTTGAAGGATTAGAGCATATGGAAGAAATCGTTGCTAATGCCGATGTTCAAATGATTGCTCGTGGAGATATGGCAACAGAAACTGATTTCACAGAACCACCAGTTATGCAAAAAAGATTTATTAAATTATCAAATAGAGCTAACAAACCAGCTATAACAGCTACACAAATGTTAGAGTCTATGACACACAATCCATTACCAACAAGAGCAGAAGCAAACGATGTTGCAAATGCTATTTATGATAGAACAAGTGCAGTTATGCTTTCTGGAGAATGTGCAATGGGTGAATTTCCAGTAGAGTGTGTTGCTACTATGGATAAAATAGCAAGAAGAACAGAGCCAACAATTAATTACTGGAAGAGATTTGAACAAAATGATAACTATGAATTAAAAGACATGGAAGATAACATTGCTTATTCAGTATGTGTTATGGCTAAAAATATAAATGCTGATGCTATTATTTGTTACACAAATACAGGTGATTCAGCTAGAAGATTATCTGGATTAGGAGCTGCTTGCCCAATCTTAGTTGTAACAGATAATAAGAGAACATTCCGTCAATTAGGTATTGCATGGAATGTATTCCCAGTTTATATTGAAAACAAAGGAGATATAAACAAAGTTATTTCTGAAGGAATTGAAAAACATAAAAAATTAGGAAACTTAGAATCAGGAGACGAAGTTGTTGTTGCTGGTGGATCTAAAATATTACCAGATTACCCAACAAGCAAAGCTTTTGGTGGATTCTTAAAAATTGACTAATAGTTAACATTATTTTAATAATTAAATAATAAAATACAATAAAGGGGGAGACATATAATTTATATAACGATATTATATAAATTGTTAAAATTATGTTTCCTCTTTTTGTACAAAAGGAGGAATTTGTATGGAAGAAACAAATACAATTCAAAGCGCAAATAAAACATTAGCGCAAACTTTTTTATGGATGTTTCTAGGAATACTTAGCACAGGAATAATTGCAGCAATTACTTATTATACAGGAGCATTTCTAGATATTGAAGGTGGATGGACTGCAATAGCAATAGGGCAGATAGTAATTGCATTGCTATTTGGATTATGCTTTCACAAATTGTCACCAGGAACAGTTACATTTTTATTTTTCTTATATTCAATGTTAACACGGAGTAACATTTTCTGTTATATTTGCAGCATTTGAATTATCAACAATTGCATATGCTTTATTTGCAACATCAGCTTTCTTTGGAATACTAGCATATATTGGTTACAAGACAGATAAAGATTTGAGCTCTTGGGGAACAGTACTTACAGCAGCACTTATAGTTGCTTTAATATTAACTCTTGTAAATCTTTTTGTTGGAAGTTCAGGATTAGATATTCTTTTAGATTGGGTAGTATTAGGAATATTTGCTGGATTAACAATGTATGATATGAATACAGTTAAAATGTTAAGCGAAAATTATGGATATGATCAAGAAAAAGTTGCAATATATGGTGCAATGCAATTGTACTTAGATTTCGTTAATATGTTTATTAGAATATTATCAATTTTTGGAAGAAGAAACGATTAAAAGTTAGTGCATTGCACTAACTTTTTTATATAAAGGAAAAGATAGAAAATGAAAAAAATTTTATTATCATTTAAATATGCTTTTGAAGGATTAATAAAAGCAATAAAAAAAGAAAGAAATATAAAAATACATTTAGTAGCCATTGTAGTAGTAATTATAATGGGAATAATATATAAAATTTCAAGCATAGAATGGATAGTATGTATTATTTTATTTGGCCTAGTGATATCATCAGAATTAATAAATACAGCAATAGAGCAAACTGTAAATCTAGTCACAAAAGATATTAACCCGATTGCAAAATATGCAAAAGATGTGGCTGCAGGAGCAGTATTAATAAATGCAATAATGGCTGCAATAATTGCCGGAATAATATGGATACCAAAAATTTTTCTATAAAATATAAATAGTTCATAAACAGTTCATAAAAAGCTGGTATATTATAGTCAACTTAGAAGTAGCCATTTTTATATTTTCATTATCCCCTTTTAAATGAAAATAGGCTACTTCTATTTTTTAATATAACGCATTAATTACAATTGCAAACAAAATTAATTTTATAAAGTTTTTCTAAAAAGAGAGGTAGAAATGTTTAAAATATTAGTTGTAGAAGATGATAAGAATTTAAGAAAACTTATAGTAACGTGTTTAGAAAAAGCAAACTATACAGTATTTGATACCAAAAATGGTGAGGAAGCATTAGAATTAATGGATCGCCAGTATGTGGATTTAATTGTTACAGATATAATGATGCCAGAAATGAATGGATATGAGTTAATAAAAGAATTGAGAGAGGCAAATTATAATACACCAATTTTAATAATAACAGCTAAAGAAGATATAGAAGATAAAAGAGTTGGTTTTTCTCTTGGTGCAGATGATTACATGGTAAAGCCAATAAATATTGATGAATTAATAATGAGAGTAAAATCACTATTAAAGCGATCTAATCAAGCAAATGAAAAAAAGATTAAAATAGGTGATGTAGAATTAGATTATGATAAACTAGAAATAAGGAAAAAAGATAAAGTATATCAATTAACACAAAAAGAGTTCTATTTGATATACAAAATGTTAAGTACGCCAGATACTATTTTTAAAAGACAAGATTTAATCGAAGAAATATGGGGCTTAGAAAATGAATCAGATTTTAGAACTGTAGATGTACATATAAAAAGATTAAGAGAGAAATTAGAGGATATAAATGAATTTGAAATAGTAACAATAAGAGGAATAGGATATAAAGCAATAATCAAATAAAAGAAAGGAGACCAGTTAAACGAAATATTTAATTGGTTACGCAAATAGAAAATGTTAGAAAGAATATTAGGTAGACACAAATCTTTACAAAGAAATTTAATAAAAGAATTTGTTATAGTATTTATTACACTAATGATTGCATCAATATTGATATTTTATTTTAGTGTAAGTAACGCATTACAACGTAAAGTAGAAGAGAGCAATAAGAATGGAGAAAAAATAAAAGCTGCGGAAGTTGCAGGAATTGTGCAAAGAAGCGTCGTTATATCAATAGGAACCTCAGTTGGTTTTATTATTATAATAATGAGATATAGTGCGAAAAAGATATTAAAACCTATAAAACAATTAAATGAAGCAACTCAAAAAGTAGCAGCAGGAGATTTTGAAATTCAACTAGAAACACAAAGAGAAGATGAAATAGGTGAACTAACAAAGAACTTTAATGTCATGGTTAAAGATTTAAGTAGAATAGAAATTTTGCAAAAAGATTTTATAAACAATATGTCACATGAAATGAAAACTCCAATTAGCTCAATTAAAGGATTTGCCCAATTGCTAGAAGAAGCGGACTTAACAGAAGAAGAGAAAAAAGAGTATATGGAGATTATACTCGAAGAATCAGATAGATTACTTAATATAAGTAGTAATATATTAAAATTATCAAAATTACAAAACAAAGAAAAATTAAATAATAAAAAAGATGTAAATATCAGTGAACAAATTAAGAAAGTAATTTTATTATTAGATAATAAAAGAGCAGAAAAACAGATAGAAATAAATTATGATTTACCTGATACGGTAATAAATGGAGATGAAGAATTACTGCATCAAGTATGGATGAACTTATTAGATAATGCAATTAAATTTACTAATAATAATGGACATATACATATAACAATAAAAAATAAAGAAGAGAAAGCGATTATATCAATTCAAGATGATGGAATTGGAATGACAGAAGCAGAAAAAAGAAAAGCTTTTGAAAGATTTTATCAAGTTGATGAATCTCATGGGAGTGAAGGAAGTGGCCTTGGATTATCAATTGTAAAAAGAATTATAACACTTTCAGATGGTGAAATAAGAATTGAAAGTAAGAAGGGGAAAGGAACAACATTTATAGTAGAATTGCCATATGAAGAAAGTAAGAGTAAAAATAAAATAAGAATTATATAGTAAAATATAATAAAAATTATTATAAAAAGGCAGGATCAAAATAAAATGAACTTTATAAATATCTACTCTGGTGGGTACAGTTCAAAAATATCTTGCCTTTTTATTATTAATAAAATACTCCAAACTAGCTCTTTATTAGGCTTTTAAAAATAGCAAAATCGTGGTATAATAACTACTCGAGGAGGGATGTAAATGAGAAAAAAATTAATCATATCAATTTTAATGATAGGAATACTAATTTCACAAATGATATTACCAATAATCGCAAATGCGTTTGAAATAGAGAATAACGAAATGGTTGGAGCTGAAACAACTTTAAGTGTGAAAGTAAAAAGAACTTCAAATACAATAACTATCGCAGCTAAAGATACAGCTTATAATATAACAGATTTAAAATATGTACATAAAGAAATAAAATTAGCAGATATATCTTACTTTGAAGAATCAAACGAAGATGTTTATAGTTTTGATATAACACCATCAAAAGAAATTACTGAATCCTTTGAAATGGATGTATATGGCACATATACAATATACACAAAAAATGAAAGAGGAGACAGAATGTTAAATCACATAACAATAAAAGATCCAGCAGAGTCTCCAGAGATCACTTTAACAAGAGATGAGGAAAATTTATTTAACTTAAACATACAAATAACTAGTAAAAGCAATATTATCAAATTAATAAAAATAGCTAAGAAAGAAAAATATGATGATAAAATAGATTTTAAAACAGCAGGTGATGAAATAGAATTTTTAGAGAGCGAAGATGTAAACGTAAAATATACATCAGCAACAAAAGAAGGTTTATATGTTATATATGCTGAGGACGACAAAGGAAATAGTAGTACAAAGCAAATATATTTAGGTGAGAACAAAACCCCAATAACAACAAATTTAAAGATTGCAAGTTCAGCAAGAGAAATAAAATTACAAGCAATAGATACAGTATGTGATATAACAAAAATTAAAATAGCCAAAAGATCTGAAATTAATAATATAGAGGATTTTAAGATTAAAGGAAAAAGTCTTACAATAACACCAGCAAAAGAAATAAATCTTACACATACAATAGAAGAAGATGGAGATTATTTAATCTATGTAGAAGATGAAGCGGGCTACAAAAAGATGACGCAATTCAGAGTTAGTGCGACAAATTCAATTGAAATATTACTTTCTCAAAATGAAGAAAATAAAAAAGAGTTAACAATTACCGCAAAAGACTCATTAGCTGATATAGTTAAGATGAAAGTTGCGGTAGGAAATGATATAGATATAGATTACTTCAAAACAAATGGAGAAAATATCAATATTGAAAAAGGAAGAGAAGTAACTGGAAAATATACGGTTGAGAAAAATTGCACAATCAACATATACATTGAAGACGAAAATGGATATAAAGCAATGATTACAAGGGATGTAACTGGAATAGAAGATAAAAATCCAGAACCAACACCAGACCCAGATACAAAAGCTCCAGAAATTATAGGAGTTGAAAATAAAAAAATATATAAAACATCAGTTATGCCTGAAGTTATAGACGAGAATTTAGATAAAATTATCTTAAAGAAAAATAATGAAGTAGTTGAAAATTTTCAAAATAAAACAGAAATATCTGAAGAAGGATTATATGAATTAACAGCAACTGATAAAGCAAAAAATGAAACAAAAGTTACTTTTATAATAGATAAAATAGCACCAGAAATAAGACTAAGTGCAGAACAACCAAATGAAAAAAATATAAAACTAACAATTACAGCAATAGACAATTTGACAAAAATATCTAAAATAAAATTTGCAAAAGGTGAAGAAACATCAGAATATTTTAATGAAAAAGGTCAAGAGCTTGAAATTGAAAATGATGGCAAAGAAGCAACAGGAATAATTAATATAACTGAAAATGGTATATATACTATCTATGTAGAAGACGAAGCTGGAAATACACATGTTGAAGCTATTCAAGTTAATTCAATTAACAATAATAAAAAAGATAATGGCAAAGACGATAACAAAGACGATAGCAAAGACAATAACAAAGACGATAGCAAAGACGATAGCAAAGACAATAACAAAGACAATAACAAAGACGATAACAAAAACAACAATAAAGCTGACAACAAAGCTAACAATAAAAATGATAATGCAAATAACGTAAATAATACTAACAGCAATAAAAATAATAATACTAAAAATCAAACAACAAGCACTATAAGTAATTCTTCAAATAGTAATGGCGGATCAAAAACAACAAGTGATACAAATTTACCTAAAACAGGATGGAATGGATTCTTAATTGTAATTGGCATGATCATTTCAAGTGCATGTGCAGTAACAAGTTACATAAAATATAAGAAAATAAAATAATATTCTAGAATTATGTAAAGCTATTGAAACGAAAATATTAAAGTTGTATAATAATTATATCATTCATAGGAGGTATCAGATATGATGCGGACATTCATGAAGTTATTTGGATGGTTTATGTATGTTATATTGATGATTGGAGTTTGCTCCATATGTGCAATCTGTCATGTAATGTTTAATGACGAAGCATATAGATATTTAGAATATGCTGGAGCAATATCGGGAATCGGAGGCTTATATAAACTCATCACAGTAAAATGACTAAAGAATGAAAAAATTGAATAATGATTTAATAACGAAGAACACAGGAGTACCTGTGTTTTTTGTTATTATCTAAATATAAAATAAAAATCCACGTAAAGGGCTACACAAAAAGAAAAAAGTGTGATAATATATATAAGTAAAAAATTGCATACAAATTATTTTGTATAATAAAAAATTAAAAGGAGGAATTAACCATGTCAGGACATAGTAAATGGCATAACATTGCAGCCAAAAAAGGAAAAGCAGATGCTGCAAGAGGAAAAGTTTTCACAAAATTAGGTAGAGAATTATTAATAGCAGTAAAACAAGGTGGACCTGATCCTGCAGGTAATTCTAAATTAAAAGATGTTATAGCAAAATGTAAGGCAGCAAACATGCCAAACGATACAATAAACAACGCAATCAAAAAAGCATCTGGATCTAATGATTCTACAAACTATGAAGAAATTACATATGAAGGATATGGAGTTTCAGGAGTAGCTGTTATTGTAAATGCATCAACAGATAATAGAAATAGAACAGCAGCAGATATAAGACATGTATTTGATAAAGCAGGTGGAAATTTAGGAACAACAGGATGTGTCTCATACATGTTTGAGAAAAAAGGTGTTATAGTAATAGAAAAAGAAAGCACATCAATGAGCGAAGACGATTTAATGCTATTAGCAATAGATGCTGGAGCAGAAGATTTTGAAGCACAAGACGAATGCTATGAAATCACAACAGCACCAGAAAATTTTTCAGCAGTAAGAGAAGAATTAGAGAAAAATAATTTAGAATTTGTTGAAGCCGAAGTAAGAATGGTACCAAATACATATGTAAAATTGAGTGAAAAAGATGCAGAAAGAATGGAAAACTTCTTAGAAAAACTTGATGATTTAGATGATGTATCAGATGTGTATCATAACTGGGATGAAGAATAAAAATAAAATGGGCATTTTAGAATGTCCATTTTTGTTATTTATGTTGTTATCTTTTTGACCATATGCTATAATTTCAAAGTAGATACTCAAAAAAATCAAGGAGAAAGAAATGGAAGAAGAAAGTGTAAAAAAATATTTAAACAACATGAACAAGATTATAAGAAGTGATAATCCAAAGTACATGTCATTTGTAAGTAGAGAATATATGAAGTATGCTAAAACAAGTCCAGTAATTGCAGAAGCAATAGGAAATATGATTTTTAAAAGAGTTAATCAAAATAGTAAATCACCATATTCAATTTTTTTACATGATAACGGAAGTGTATGCTTAGATTCAATGAGTGATATATCAAAAATATCAAATGTTGCTGAGTTTATAACACATGTGGAAGAACTTAGCAAAGTAGGAATAGATTTTAAAGACATTTCTGCAGATGACCTAATTATTGAAGGTGATGAAATTGCAGAAGAAATAGCAAAAGAGTTAGATAAAAAAGATTTAACAGAAGAAGATATAGAAAATATTGAAAATAAAGCAAGTAAATCAATAGCTAAAATAGGAATTTTAGCTACTATTGGTGGAGCTATTGGAGCAAAAGCAACTGGTATATTTGCTAAATTAAAAGATAAAATATCAGGATTAAAGAATAAAAAAATTAAAACACAATCTCAAGAACAAACAGAAAAAGAACCTATAAAACAAACTTCAAAAAAAGCAGAAAGCAATTTCGATGAGGTTTGCCCAAGAGTTGTTGTTAATGAAGAAATGGCAATAGAAAAAATGCAATCTAATAAAGTAGAAAATAAAACAAAAAATACTGATACATATGGAGATGGAGATCCAGATGGAGACGATCTGGATTTATAATCGTAAATGAAACTTCTTTTATAAAATAAAAGGAGTTTTTATTATATAAAAAAGGAGATAAAAAATGAAAGAAATCAAAGTATTTGCATGTCCAACAGCTGAAGAATTTGCAGGAGAAATTTGTGACTATCTAAAAATTGAACCAGGAAAAATTAACTCACTAAAATTTAAAAATGATAACAATTTTGTTCAATTATTAGAAACAGTTAGAGAAAAAGATGTATACATAGTTCAAACAACACAGCCACCAGTAAATGAAAGAATAATGGAATTATTAATAACAATAGATGCAGCTAAAAGAGCATCAGCCAAAAATATAAATGTTGTATTACCATATTTCCCATATTCAAGATCAGATAAAAAAGATCAACCACGTATACCAATAACAGCAAAGCTAATGGCACAAATAATTGAAGCAGCTGGAGCAACAAGAGTAATAACATGTGACTTACATAACGCAGCAATTCAAGCATACTTTAATATAAATTGTGACAGACTAACAGGTGAATACATATTAGAAAAATACTTTTTAGATAAAAAAATAGAAGATATGGTAATAATAGCAACAGATGCTGGAAGTGCAAAAAAAGCTTATAAATATTCAAAATTTTTCAATTGCCCAATTGCATTAGTTGATAAAAGAAGAGATGGAAATAATGATAAAGCAATTTCAAGTACAATCATAGGAGATGTAACAGATAAAAATGCTATAATCTTTGATGATGAAATAAGTACAGCAGGAACATTGATGGAAACAGTTAATGTATTATCAAAATATGGAGCAAGAAATATATATGCAGCAGCTACTCATGGAATTCTAGTTGGAGAAGCAATTGAAAGAATAAAAAATTCACCAATAAAAGAATTAGTAGTAACAAATACAGTACCAGTTCCAAAAGAAAAAAGAATAGATAAATTAACAGTTCTAAGTATGGCTCCAACTTTTGGAGAAGCAATAAAAAGAATCCATGAAGAAAGACCATTAGGTGAAATATTTAAAATATCAGAATAATAAATGAATAAAAACCTTCTTTTGATAAAAAATAATAAAAAGGAGGTTTTTTATGGATTTTAGAACAGATTTAGCAGTAGAGAGAAGAGATGTATTCAGAAAGATTAATAAAATTTCTCAAGAGATACCAGGAATAGAGAGCGAAGAAAAACAAATATCAGATACAATACATGTTTATAATGTAAGAGTAAAAGATGACGAAGGAGCCAAAGCAATTCAAAAGCCAATAGGAAATTATGTAACAATAGATGTAAGAAAAATGAGAAATATTACAAATGATGAAAAAAATAAAATATCATTTACCATTTCAAGTGAACTTCAACAGTTGATAAAAGGTCTTATAAATCCCAAAGATGAAATTCTAGTTGTTGGGTTGGGAAATTTATATTCAACTCCAGATTCGCTTGGACCAAAAGTAATACAAAGTGTAGATGTTACAAGACATATATTTAAATACTTGCCACAGTATGTTAATGAAAATGACAGAGAAGTTTCAGCAATTTCACCAGGTGTACTTGGTAGCACAGGAATAGAAACTCAGGAGATACTAAAAGGAATAGTTGATAATGTAAAGCCAAAACTAATAATAGCAATAGATAGTTTGGCTTCAAAAAGTGTAGAAAGAATAAGCAGTTCAGTACAAATTTCAGATACAGGTATTATTCCAGGAGCAGGAGTTGGAAATAAGAGAAAAGAACTTTCAAAAGAAACATTAGGAATACCTGTTATAGCAATAGGAATTCCAACTGTATTAGACTTTGCAACAATAGTTAGCGAAGGATTAGATTTGTTTATTGAAAAATTGCAAGATGAAGCTATGTCAAATGAGTATTTAAATCAATTACATGATAAAGATAATTACGAAGACGTAAAGAATGCCCTAAATATTGGCGAATACAATATGATTGTTACACCTAAAGAAATAGATGACTTAATAGATAACATGAAAGACATTGTTGCCAAAGGAATAAATGTGGCAATAAATTAAAAATGAATCCAAGTTGTTAATCAAAAAAGATATGATTTTTAATATCATAAATCAGAGAACACAATGTGAAGTGAACCCAAATTGTTAGACAAAATTTGTTTAATAAGGAGGGTTCATTTTTTTATATAAATATCAAAATTATTCAAAAACATTATATTATAAAATTGAAAATACTATTTTTATTTGATATATTATAACAAGAAACAACGAGGAAGGAGAGTACGAAAATGGGAGAAAAAATAAAAATTTTATGCTATGGAGATTCAAATACATGGGGATACATACCAGGAACAGATCATCAGAGATTTAGCAAAGATGAAAGATGGCCAGGAGCACTTCAGAGAATGTTAGGAGACAAGTATGAGATCATCGAAGAAGGATTAAATAGTAGAACTTTAATATCAGTAGATAAACGTAGAGATAGAGAAGGTAGAAGCGGAGCTGAATATTTGCTACCATGTTTAGATACACATGATCCAATCGATTTAGTAATAATAATGCTTGGAACAAATGAATTAAAAACAGAATTTTATAGAAATCCAAAAGAAATTGGAGAAATATTTGAAGAAAGTTTTGTTAAAAAGATTATTTCCAGAAAATCTGTATGCAGAAAAACATGTCCAAAACTATTGATTGTTGCTCCACCAATAATAACAAAAGAAAATCCAAAGTTTATTGGCGGAATAGAAAAATCAAGAAAACTTTCTGAGATATATGAAGATATAGCGATGAGAAATGATTGTGATTTCATTGGAAATGAAGATTGGCTAGTAGGAGAAGACGGAATACACTTAAGCAGAGATGGACATAGAATTTTAGCAAGTAAATTAAGCATGAAAGTAAAAGAAATTTTTAAATAAAAGAGGATTGTATGAAAGTAAAATTAATCGGAACTGGTTGTATAGGAACAATGCAGAATAGTGCATGTTCACTAATAAATAAAAAAATATTAATAGACATACCTAATGGCGCATGTAGAGAAATAAAAAGATTTGGAGAAGATTTAAATTCAATACAAACAATTATTATTACTCATTATCATGCAGATCATATTTTTGATTTACCATTTATAATATTAGAAAAGTCTCAGATGACAAACAAAAAAATGAATATAGTTGGACCAAAAGATATTGAAAAAAGAACGAAAGAATTATTTGAACTTGCATTTCCAGGAGAATGGAAAGAAAGAATAGAAGATAACTTAGAAATTAATTTCATGGAAATACTACCAGGAGAGACAAAATATATAGAAGATACAACAATAGAAGCGGTAAAAGTAGAGCATATGCTACCAGATAGCCAAGGATATATAATAACAATAGATAATCAAATGTGTGCGTTTACAGGTGATACATCAAAATGTGATGCTGTTGAATATATGTTAAAAAAATCACCAATAATAGTATCAGATTGTTCGGTAGAAATTGGAAAACAAACACATATTGGCATAGACAATATTAAAGAATATTCAGAAAAATATCCTAATAATACAATTATTCTAACACATATGAAAGAAGCTACAAGACTCGAAGCTGAAAAACTAGAGAACAATAATATCATTGTTCCAGAAGATGGTTATTCAATAGAATTTTAAAAAAGGTATATATTTTTTAAATTTATTGGTATAATAATTAAAAACTCAAGAAAAAAAGAAAAGGAGATGTTAACCAATGACAAAATTTGTTTTAAATGAAACTTCATATTTTGGAAAAGGTGCAAGAGAAGAATTACCAAGAGAAATCAAAGAAAGAGGTTTCAAAAAAGTATTAGTCGTAACAGATAAAGCTTTATTTGAAGTAGGAGTAACTGCAAGAGTAACAGAAGTTCTTGATAAAGCAGGAATAAAATATACTGTATATTCTGAAGTTAAACCAAACCCAACAATAAAAAATGTATTAGACGGAGTAGAAAAGTGTAAAGAATTTGGAGCAGATGTAATAGTTGCAGTAGGTGGAGGATCTAGCATTGATACTGCAAAGGGAATTTCAATTTTAATGACCAATCCAGATAGAATGGATGTTGTATCATTAAATGGAGCATCAAACACAAAGAATAAAGGATTACCATTAATAGCCCTTCCAACAACATCAGGAACTGCAGCTGAAGTTACAATAAACTATGTAATCACAGATGAAGAAAGAAAAATTAAAATGGTATGTGTTGATCCACATGATATTCCAATTTTAGCAATAGTTGATTCAGACCTAATGGCATCAATGCCAAAATCAATTGCTGCATCAACAGGAATGGATGCTTTAACACACGCAGTTGAAGGATATATCACAAAAGCACATAACACAATGTCTGATATGTTCCATATGAAAGCAATTCAATTAATATTTGAAAACTTACCAGCAGCAGTAAATGAAAAAGATGAAAAAGCAATAGAGAATATGGGATTAGCACAATATATAGCTGGTATGGGATTCTCAAATGTTGGACTTGGAATAGTTCACTCAATGGCTCACCAATTAGGTGCTGTATATGACACACCACACGGAGTAGCAAATGCTATTTTATTACCAACAGTTATGAGATTTAATGGAGCTGTATGTGCAGATAGATTTAGAGAGATACTAGTTAACATAGGAAGACCAGATGCTGCACACTTAAACGACCAAGATGTAATAAATACTTTCGTTTGGATGATAGAAGAGTTATCAAAAAAAGTTGGAATTACAATGAGAGTAAAAGATACAGGATGCAAAGAAGAAGATTTATCAATGCTTGCTGACAAAGCAATGCAAGATCCTTGCAAACCAGGAAATCCAAGAGAAGTATCAAAAGAAGACTTTATTAGATTATTTAGAGAAGCAATGTAATAAATTAAAAATCTCCACTTTGATAAGTGGAGATTTTTTTATGCTACAATATATTTTAATAAACAAAGTATAAATAAATGAAGCGGATAAAACAAATAAAAACCAAGTTGAATAGCTTTACTATTTTTTCCTCTTTTTCCATTATAGAATAGAATAAATAATAAAGAAATAATAGAAAACAGAAGCTGAAATAAAACGTAACGTATGGTAGCAACATTTACAACAGTAAGCACAGATAATTTATGTACATACAAAGTAATCATTAAAAGCGATTCAGATAAAACCATATACATTTTATGATTCTTAAATACATAAAAGCAAACTATCATAAGAACTCCAATAGCTCCATAATCAAAACCTAGTAAATTAGCAATGATAGCAAGCAATGCTATTAAAGGATAGCTAATATATTTTTTTTCTATTTTATCAAATACCCTGATTGCTAATAATCCAAAAGCCAATGTAAAGAAAATATTAAAATATAATGTAAAATTTTTACCTTCAAATAATAGCATAGCCGGTATTTGCGAAATAATTGCAAAAAATAATAATCTGACTAAATATTTAGAAAAACTTTTTGTATGCGCATATCCTTCAGATATTAAAAAAGCATATATAGGAAAAGCAAGTTTTCCTATATAAATAAGTGGAATAGCTAATTTGGAAAATACAAAAGGAATATGACATAAAAGCATACTAATACAAGCAATAATTTTTAATACAAATGCTGACATAATAAAACTCCTTTTTATAATTTATACTAATCTAATTATATCAATTATAAATAAAAAAATTCAATAGCAAAAAAAACAATACCTGATTTAAAACCAGATATTGTATGCTTTAATTAGTATTATTAAAATGTATAAAATCTGAAGCAGATTTATAAAGAGAACAAATTTCACAACCATAGCAACAATAGATTTTATTAGAGAAAATTTTCTTTAATGTAGATAAAAATTCATCTTCTTCACTTAAAACATGAACATATAATTTATTAGGAAGTAAATTTAAAATAGTATTCAAAACAAAATCATTATTTGAAAAAGAAATGTCAGACAAATATTTTGCATCTAATATATTATTATCAATCGGAACAGGATTTTTATTTTTGTCAAGGAGAATAGATTCTTGATTAATATAGATTAAGTGGAGTACATCAATCTTAGAAGGTTCAGAATTAATATAATCACAAAGCAAAGTTATAAATTTATCATATTCTCGATTAATAATAAAATTATTAACAGATAAATCAACTAAATACTCGATTACTTCAAGATAATCACGAAGTCTAAAATTAATAAAACCATCTAAAATCATAGAAGAATTATTTTTTATATAATCATAAGTAGAAAGAAAAACTAAATCTTTTTTACTTTGAGAGTCATCTTCAACAATAGAAGAAGAGATATTAGAAATTTGAATTTGTTCAAATTCGTCAAAGTAAAAATAATTTTTCTTAATTATTTTCTTGATTAATTTTTTTTCATATAAATCTTGAATAATTTCTAGTGTTTCATCTGGTTTTATTTTAAATTTTTTAGTACATTCATTTTGAACTTCTGCTAAATTAAATAATAATGGTGCATTTTCCTTTTGTTTTGACTTTTTCAATTCTTCTATTATAGCCTTTTTATCTTTTAAAGAAATGATAAATTCTTTTGCGTCCGCTTCTTTTCTAAACCCAGATTCATTATATAATTTAATAGATTCAAATAACTTAGACTTCTCTTGAACCTTCCATTCTGCAGATAAATTATTTTCATCATCACCAAATTTACCTATTATTTTATAATATGGAGTTTTAACAAAATTTCGTATTTCTCTTTCCCTTTGTACTACCATACCTAATACACAGGTCATAACTCGTCCAACTGAAATTGATACTTTGTCTTCATTAATTTGCTTTGCAACTCTTCTTCCATAAATAATAGATAATAACCTTGAAAAATTAATTCCTATTAAGTAATCTTCTTTTGCTCTTAAATACGCAGAATCTGATAAACTATCATATTCTGATAGGTCTTTTGCTTCTTTAATACCTCTTATTATCTCATCTTCTGTTTGAGAATCAATCCAAACCCTTTTCATTTTAGCATTTGGATTTGGCTTTGCCATCATAAAAACTAATCTTTGAATATATTCTCCTTCGCGCCCTGAGTCACCTGCATTATATATAGTATCTACATCTTCTCTTTGCATTAATTCTTTTACTATATTAAACTGATTTTGTACATTAGGTATAATCTCATACTTCCACTCTTCTGGGATAAACGGAAGCGTATCTAATCTCCAAAATTTCAAATTTTCATCATATTTTTCTGGATAACTCATAGTTACTAAATGACCTACACACCATGTAATTATCCAATCATTTGATTCTAAATATCCATTTTTTCTATTTGTATTTATTTTAAGTGCCTTAGCAAATTCCATTGCTACAGATGGCTTTTCTGTAATTAATAAACTTTTTGACATTTTTTACTTTCCTTTTGTTTAATTTTTTAGCATTTAATTTTATGTATTTTACTTACATAAATTACTTTATATTTTTATTATTAATTCTTTTTGAACTTTAAATTTCTATTAAGACTTATCTGAATATTTAAAGAAAACCTTCTATAAAATTAATATAAGATTTAAGTAATAATAATTTTAATTACTTCTTAAGAATTCTTCTATATATTTATTTGCTATAAAGTTAATTTCCTTTAGATATTGTATAGCTTGTTTGTCTTGTAAATTCAGCTTTTCTTCAATTTTCTCTATATACTTTCTCTTTTTAACAATATTTAAGCTATAATTATAATAAAAATCAAAAATATATGCTATATGAACAACTAACATATCAGCATTTGTTTTTAAATTCTTATAATCAATTATTTGATTTTCTTTGAATTCTCAATATAACTCATCTTTTATCTTTTCTTTGCTCATATCTGTACAACCATAAGAATTTTCTAATTTTTCTGTCTTATGAACTATAATTTTTTAAATATTCTTAAAAAAATTTTTTGCTTCTTTTATATTTATTATTACCCATCACTCCCGAGTCATTATATATGAATTGATTTTATAAATCAATAATATTTTTATAAATAACAAACTTCACAAAAAAGTTGAGAAAAATTAATATACAATCTAAATTAAATGTATTTAATACAAAACTTATTGTAAATGATAAAAATCATTTAATCATACAGTTATGCACCTTTATTATAGCAAAACTTCTATATTGACTATCTCCCAAATTTAATGTATTATATAATAATATTAATAATAAAAA
>ENA-ORMR01001502-ORMR01001502.1-human-gut-metagenome-genome-assembly--contig:-NODE-1502-length-17687-cov-2.317661_pt1 | contig 17687 bp, 20 predicted proteins | sample MGYA00242107_ERZ509003 | MGnify/ENA primary metagenome ERZ509003 (study PRJEB26280, sample SAMEA2338699) | human gut metagenome | biome: human gut; feature: human-associated habitat; material: faeces... | reverse complement strand
GTAAAGCGGCCGCGGGGATGGAAATTCGGTCTTGCCGTTTGCCGCATTCCAGGGCAGAAACTCTTTGCTGCCGTCTGCATATTCGTAGCGATAAATATAACATATTATATCGCCGTCTGCATTGAGATAAACATGCCGCCGATCCGGGCTGCCGCGTTTTTCCTTGGTTCCGGGGACTTCACAACCACTGATGCCGTAATATCCGGCAATGTCCTTGAGAATATTGCCAAAACCGGAGATACCGCGGTTGCGTCCCCACAGAGAGAAAACGTCGCCGCCCTCGGCCGTGGCAAAATCGTACCACAGGCCGCGCTTAGCACCGGAAAGGCAGATTTTCAGGCTGTCACCGGGTGTGCCACCAATATCTCCGATTTCAAAATATCCTTTGCGGCCGCGTCCTTTCGGGTACCATTGCGGCAGCCAGATTTCCAAATCCTGCAGAACTCTTTTTTTCAAGAGTCCGCTGTCATAATAAAACTGCATCGGCTTATCCCCCTCGATAAACTTTAGCGTTCGCGGATTTTAAGGTTATATTTCTTTAGCAGTTTCAGAACCTGATCAATGCTTTTCGGCCCAAAACCGGGAATATAGAGCAAATCTCGTTTTGAGCGTTTCAGTAAATCCGCAACGGTAATAATTTTGTTTTCCGCCAACCGATTAACAGCAACTTTGCCTAATTCGGCAAAAGAGGACAACGGCCGCTCATGCAGGTTTTCAATATCAGTCATTGGCAGTTTCCCTTTGGGTCAGAGTAATGACCGCACATCCAGGGCGGATGTTTCCGGCAGCGTTCAGGCTTTTACGGGCTTCATCGCTGAGCGAACAATACTTTTTCTCTGAAATCGTATAGTCGATGTCCATGTAGTCTTCCGGGTTGCCGCCATTGGCTGCAATGCGTTTGGCATATTCCTTAAGCTTGTCCTTTTGCCATTCCAGCACCATCGGCCGGTCTTCCGTAATTTCCAGCCCGTCTTCCTGCAAACGGATTTCGCCAAACGTGCGGCCAAGTTCCCGCCGTTTGGCATCGAGTCGGTCACGATATTTCAGCATCAACGCGCCATTCAGCCACTTGCGTACATTATCCGCCAGCGCAATCAGGGTTTCCACTTCCTTTTGCATCTCAGCCAGTTCTGCCGCGGGTAGTTCAGCCAGATCGCCGATCGGCTTTGAGGCTATTTCATAAATAATGTTTGTCGGTTGCATCATAAGCTCCATAGTTGTTAGAAGTTACAATGCCATTCTTAATGTTTCTGCCGTTTTCCACGATGTAGGGAGCAGTAAAGCTGTTGCCCCACCGCAGATTTCTTAGTTCATTGCAGTTATATATTATAAAATTTTTTAATAAATGTTGATAATCTTGACTAATCTAAGGTCATATTTAAAATTAGTCGAAAAGTTTTTGTGCGTTTCAATCAAAAACTTTCTAAAAATGCAAAGTTTTTGCGTATTTTAATTAAAAACTATTATGCTGGCGGGATTACAAATATCCAACCGGAATGATATTAACATCACCAGTCAGTGGCAAATGCGTCTGTGCCATACAGACAACAGCACCGGTTCCTCTTTTTTGTTTAAGCGTTTCAATAACGTTAAAAGCTTTGATGTCTCCTTTGTCCGGATTGCTTTTTTTCTTAATCTCTACCGGATACAGCGTGCCGTTTTCATGGAGTAACACGTCAATTTCCCGTTTTTCTTTATCTCGGTAATAGTAAATATCCGGCTGCTTGCCGTTATGCCAATAGCTTTTGATGATTTCAGAAACAACATAAGTCTCAAACATATTTCCGCTCATTGCGCCGCTTTCCAAAACTTCAGGCGTTTTCCAGCCGGTCAGATAACAGGCCAGCCCCGTGTCCATAAAATAGACTTTCGGTGTTTTAATAAAACGGTTGCCAATATTGTTATAATAAGGACGCAGAATATAAACAAGCCCGGAAGCCTGCAAAATAGAAAGCCAGGACTTTATTGTCGGTTGTGAAACGCCGACATCGTTTGCCAGTTCGCTGTAATTCAGCATCTCTCCGGTTCTGGCCGCCAGCGCTCGCATAAATTTCACAAAATCAAGCTCATTGCCCACCGCGCTTAGCGCTTTAATATCGCGTTCAATATAGGTCTGCATATAAGATTCGTAAAAGACTGCCCAATAATCGCTGTCTGCCGGATAAAGCTTCGGATATGAACCTTTCCAAATCAGTTCGTAAATTTTTAACAAATCTGTTTCAGCCGCATTCTGTACTTTGGCTTTGATGTATTCTTCCGTCGGCAGAAAGGGCGGAACGTCCGGATGCCCGTTTTTTTCGTCCTGTGACAAGCCTTCCAGTTGCAAAATACCGACCCGTCCGGCCAAACTTTCAGAAACGTTTTTCATCAGATGAAACTGTTGCGAACCGGTCAGCCAATACATTCCGTTCTTTTTTTCCTTGTCCACGCTGGCCTTGATGTAAGGGAACAGCTCCGGAGCATACTGAATCTCATCAATTAGCACCGGTGCGGGATAACGCTGCAGAAACAATGTCGGATCATTTTTAGCCAACTCTCTGTTTTCCAGTGTATCTAAGGAAACATAAGTCCTGGGTTGTTTTTCGCAGTTTTGCAAAACCGTCGTTTTGCCGACCTGACGTGGCCCGGTTACCAGCACTACCGGAAAAAACTTGTTGGCTCTCTCAATGCTTTTTTCTATAGTTCTTTTAATATACATAGCAAACTCCGACTAATACAAGGTATTATTTTAGATTAGTCGGAATTTTGCAAAAGTCAAGGTTTATTAATATTAAAGAATTCTGCCTTTTCCTTACTCCAAATACAGGCGGTATAATCCCTGTTTATTGCTTTTAATCAGTTCCATCCATTCTTTGTGCGGGCGGAAAACATCACCAAGACGATAACTGGTGGATCCTGCATTTTTTAACAAGGTTTTACCATAAATCCAAATCCGCCCGTCTTTTGCGGCATCATACAATTGTTTAATAATTTTCGACTGTACAAAGCCATAAACATAGCTCTTTCCATGGTAGCTGAATTTTGTATATCCGTTCGGCAGTTCTTCAATGAAAAAGTCATCAATATTATGACGGATATCAGCACTTTTAACTTTAGCTTTCTTATCAAAAAATCCCAGCTCTTTTTCTAAACGGAGCTTATCTTTACAAAGTATTAGCACATCATCGATTGTCAGTTCTGCTGCTTTCCCGAGGCGGATAAAGCGCTGTCCGTCATTCGGGCAGTCCAGCCGGTTGACTTCCGCGTTTTTATAGATAATCAGCCGCCGCACGTCTTCCTTCATCAGCGGCAGCAACCCGCCGGTTTTGCAGGTTTCAACTGGCAACTCGTAGGCCAAACCGTTGTTTTCGGCTCTCTCAAAGCAGATGCCGTCCATCTCCGGCAGGTTTACCCAAAAGCGGCAAATTCCGTTTTCTGCCAGATATAAAGCGTCATGCAAGCAAAAATCCCACCGCTCTGTAAGTTCTGTCAATGTATAGTATTCTTTTTCCATTTTCAAACCTCATAGTCACAGATTTCATGTTCATAATAAATACAAAGAATTCCAAATGGCAGTTGGATATTGTCCGCTTTGAAGATAAAAATACGTATGGGATAGATTTGTTAAAACACTTAAGTAAAACAATAAATTAGAAAAGCTAACGAAATATCCGTAACAAAAAATATCTGTTTCCGTCTGAAAGATATACGGAGAGTAAAAAAATAAGAATAAAAAATCCCGACATCTATCGGGATTGACAAAACAGAATATGAAATTCAAACAGTAAATTGTAATTGCAACTCCGGTTGAACAGGAACAACATGTTTAAATGGTAATTTCAAACGATAATAACCGCGCCGGTCAGAAAAAACAAGTTCCCGCCAACCATGATTTCCTCGAAATAATGCTGCAACACGCAGACTCTCAGAACCAGCCCTGTTTAATAGCTCTTTACCGTGAACCCAAGGCATTTCTGTCCGGCTTGCCGCATATAAAAGAGAGATAATCCGAGCCTGCATCGCACCGAACTGATAACGCCTGTTGTCGTAATACACTTCGCGAAAATCCCCGGAATGTCTAAAAATATTAATAAACAGCCCTTTCTGGCACATGCCGTTATTTATTTCAAAACAGCGTTTTTCAGTTCTGGTTACCACCAAATCGGCATAAGAAAGCATAATTCCTTTATTTTCAATAATGTCAGAAATTTTTTTGTGAAATCGATATTTTGTGTGATAAACCGGTACAGCATCAGTTCCGGCTCTCATAATTCGATAAACGTCGATAGGCAATAAAGGTTGAGGAGAAAAGACAATGCTTTTCTCTTCTGTTTCATTATTTTTAAATTCCATATAATCATTATTTTGTTCAATTTCAGCCATAATCGCTGCTGGCCGAACACTGATTTCGAGAATACCATTTTCCCCGTAATAAAGTAAATCATCTCTTGAAACAGCCCAAATATCGCTAATTTCCTGAAGGCTAAAATACTCTTTTGTTAAAAAATTCATAAAAACCTCCCAGTTACTCAACCTAAAATAGAAGTTATAAACATTTACGATTTTAATGTCTTTTTTTATTATTTACAAATAAAAAATAAGCCCACATATTTTTCATTGTGAGCTTTTCTATATGAGATTATTTTAATTTAGATACAAATCTCATCCCGCTTATTCTACGGCATAATAAATACTTTCGCCATTCTTGCCTTTTTCAAGGAAAACAGCCAGTTTCTTTTCTTTTTTAAGCTGACTAATCACACCCCGGATTGATTTTTCTTCCCAGCCTGTCATTTCCCTCATATCATCTAAACGGGCCTTATTGTACAACATTTTAAGAATCATGGCTTTTTTACTAAGTTTTTTTGTTGGGACTAATGAGACATTAAGCTTTTCTTCCGAGTTTAGTACGATATCATTTGCCGTTTCCGTTTTGATGAACTGCCCAACATCAGTTTTATATTCAGGATTGAGTTCCCTTATTCCGGTTACGCTGTTTATGCACAACACACCGAATTTCAGCAGCTTGCCAATCATTTCATCAGCAATCGTCTGATTGCGGATATGGTTCAGATGCTCAAGAGCATCTGTTCCGGGATTAGCTTTCAATGCTTCAACCAATTTTTTCTGTGCTGTAGTCAATTTGATATCCATAATTTTTCTCCTTTGTGTGTTATGGTTAATTTCTTTCCAACCAAGGGTTCTGTTGCTTACAAACACACAAAGCCGGAAACATTTTCACAAGTCCAGCCTAAAGTGAAATAAAATGCATTTTTTTATAACTTAACAAACTGTTTTCCCGTCATTTCATCTCTCCCGTGTTTTTCCCCGCATCGGCAATTTCATTTTTTTGTGCAACCGTTGATTCGCTAAACCAGAGTTTAACAAATGGAGTTTGCTGTTATGGACACCTTGCCCAATCCCCAACCGGAAAATCTTATCGTTGTCACCAGTCTGCTCACGCTTGCCTTTCATCGCCATCTGTCCAAGAAAGAAGGGACAACAGGCAACAAAAGACTGGAACTAATTTCAAATGTAAGCACAACTGACACCGACGCCAACAACCATGGAGATACAAATAATGACTAGCGTATTACAAGAGGTGTTAGAGGTCAACAAAATGCCCATCGAAGCACTTCGCAAAAAATATAAAGAATTGTTTAATGCCGAAGCACCGCTGACCGCAAGTCGCCGCCAGCTGATTCCCAAGATAACCTATCAGCTTCAGGTTCTGACTTTCGGCGGTATTAGTCCTGGCGTACAACGCATGATAGATAACCTAAATCAGGGAAAAACGCCGGTTTATGCCCAACGCAAAAATCGCATCACTCTGCCGGCCGGTACGCTGATTGTCAAGGAATATCGTGGAGAAACCTACAAAATTAAAGTCACCGACGAAGATTTCGTCCTGAACGGCATCCATTACAGCTCGCTGGCAAAAATTGCCCGTTTTATTACCGGCGGCACCAACTGGAACGTCCAGCGCTTCTTCAAACTCTCGGAGACTGCACAATGACCGAAAAAATAATCAATTGCGCCGTTTATACCCGTAAATCTACCGAAGAAGGCTTGGAACAGGATTTCAATTCTTTGGATAACCAGTACGAATTCTGTACCAATTATCTCAAATCCCTTAATGATCCGGCTTTGCAACTGCTGCCCGCTCGTTATGACGACGGCGGCTATTCCGGAGGCTCGCTCAATCGCCCGGCACTCCAGCGGTTGCTTGCCGATATTCAGTGCGGTCTGGTTAACCGAGTTATCATTTATAAAATTGACCGTCTCACCCGTGAAATTCGCGATTTTTTCAAATTGCTTGACGTTTTCGAAAAATATAACGTTGAATTCGTTTCGGTCAAGGAAAACCAATATTACAATACCACCACCGCCATCGGGCGCTTAATGGTCAATATGTTTCTGGTCTTTGCTCAGTTTGAACGCGAAAATGCCGGAGACCGCATCCGTGACAAGATCGCCACGTCCAAGGCCAAAGGCATGTGGATGGGAGGGTGTCCGCCGTATGGTTATGATATCGGTGACCGCTGTCTGGTCATTAACAAAACGGAAGCGCAAAATGTTCGTTTCATTTACCAAACTTTTTGCAATACTCATTCTCTGGCAGATACGACAGATGCCCTCAATTCCGGCGGCATCCGTACCAAACGCTATACCACCCGGCAAGGGCGGACTTTCGGCGGCCGCAAGTTTTCGGTCAAAACCGTCCAGCGCATTTTACAAAATCCGTTGTATAAAGGCATGGTTGCCCACCGCGGCAAACAATATCCCGGTCAGCATGCCGCCATTATCGACGCGGCACAGTTTGACATGGTTCAGGCTGTTTTTGCCGCCCACAAGGAGAAACGTGAAACCAGACGCCCTAAAATGCCATCTTCCGGCGGTGAACGAGAAACCGCGGCCTTAACCGGTCTTATTTTCTGCGGTTGTTGCGGTTCTGCCATGACGCCGAGTTACTGTTGCAAGGGAGACATCCGCTATCATTACTATCGCTGCTACCGCCGCGCCAGCAAATTGGAAGACAAATGCCCCATCAATCAGATTCGCACCGGCGAAATTGACCGCGTGGTTATGGAACAGGTGCTTGCCATCCTCAAAAGCAGGGACTTTTTCGTACAATACATTTCTCATCATCACGAATTTGACGTTTCCACCGCTTTTGCACTTTTTAACAGCCTTGACGATGTCTGGAACAGTCTGTTTGAAACCGAAAAACGCCGCATTCTTCGTGAACTGCTGGCCAAAGTTACCATTTACAAGGACAAAATCGTCCTTGATGTCAAGAAAGCCGGGCTGGCCGGCGTCTTTGCCGAACTCTCGCAAAATAACCGGCTCGCCGAAGTAGAATATAAAGAAAACGAAACGTTTCAAATCTCTGTTGCCTACCGGGCGACGCGCCTGGCCAACGGTGCAAAAATCATCGTTCCGGTCACCGCCAAGGAAGAAAGCCGCTTCAACGGATCACTCCGGCTGGCTCGGCAAATAGCCAAAGGTTTCGCTTGGCGAAAAATGATGGAGTCCGGTTTGTCGCTTCAGGAACTCACGGCATCTGCCAAAACAAATGAACGTGATATTCGCTTTGCCATGCGCCTTTCGATGATTGATCCGGCAATCGTTGAGTCCGTCTTATCGGGAAAATCTCCGGAATTCTTAACTTATGCTTTTATGAAAAAACATCCCATACCGCTTCTCTGGTCTGACCAGCGCAAGCTCTATGGCTTTGAAGAAAGGAAACAACAATGAACAATACCAATCAATCTGCCCGCCGCCGTTTTGATGCCGATTTTGCTGTCAGTGCCAGAATTCGGCAAATGCGTAATCTGCTTGGACGCTCGCAAATGGATGTTGCCGCTGCCCTCGGACTCACGTTTCAGCAACTTCAAAAATATGAGAAAGCACAAAACCGAATATCTGCCGGTCGGCTTCACCAGCTTGCCGTTGAATATTCCTGCCCGGTAGCGTGGTTCTTTGGCAATTACGATAATTCCGGTGCCACACCGTTGACCGATGAAGAGCTTGATTTTCTGCGTCTGCTGCGTTCCTGCAGCGTTGAAGGGCGGCAGATTGTTTTCAAACTGCTTGAAACCTACCGTTCTCCGGCTTTGCTCAAGCAAACCAATGCCGCCTTGGCCGAAACCAGATAGCCGCTTTGCTACGTAAACGGGGCGTACGGACAAACAAGCGTACAATAATACGCCGAAACAAAATTTTCTTTTCCGCCGCCCCGAAAAGCCGTCTGTTGTCTGCAAAATTCGTTTTCATAAATATTTTGCAAAATAAAACAAGTAAAAACAATATGTTAATTGCAAATAAAGACTGGACTAATCCGAAACATTAAGCAAAAACAAACATATCAGGCGGGCGGCGCGGTGTCGCTCCCAAGTTTTAGAAAGGAAAATAAAATGGCTAAAAAATCTATTATCGAAAACCTGATTAAGTATGAATTAAACCACTTGACTGACATTCTTAATGCCTTGTTGGAGCTGAATTTGATTGATGCGTCATATCTAAGTGAAAGCACGGCTTGGTGCTGGTATGAAAATGAGCCGTCCGAGGCGGAAAAAATAATGGTTCTGGAAAAAATAGGCTATGACCTCAGCATTCTGAATCTGGAAAAATAATCGCTGCGGCTCCGGTGTTTTGCCGCCGGAGCTGCTCCACCGCTTTTTGTAAAGGAATAAAATTATGGAAATCAAAACTTCTCGGCATCCGCTGATTAATACGCTGATCCACACCTGTCTTGTCCGCAAACCAAGCTCTCTGCGGGAAGTTGAAGAATTTAGCCGCCATCCCCCAGACGGCGCCGCTGATAAATCGCACAGCCGTTCTCATAACCGAAGTCTGGAAGCTGACCGCTGCTGAATACAGCGACTTCGGCAATTCCTGTCTGAGAAGCCGTCCGGAATTTTGCGGCAAGGGTGGTTATACCCAATATCAGGGAGAGCCTGTGCTGTCTGTCATTGCTCTTTGTTGCGAAGACAAGCCGACCCTGCTGATTGATCCGGAAGGCTACGATTATGCGCGTTATATCGGTTTGCTGGAAAAATTTAATCTTTAAGGGCGATTCTGCCGCCCTGTATTCTAAAAATAAAGCAAAAACAATGCGTTAATTACAAATAAAGACTGGATAATACCGAAACATTAAGCAAAAACAACAAGCACAGGGGGCGATGCGGTGTCGCACCGAAATTTAAAAAGGAAAATCAAAATGTTAACTGGAAAAGATAAATTAACCGTTATACAATCCAACCTCGCTGCCATTGAGATGCTTGCTCAAAAGGTCATTGAACAGGTTCGCCATGCGGCAGAACCTGCTCCGGAAGACTATGATGACAGCCATCGTTATACCCACCTTGTTGGCGGGCTTGGCAATCTGTCCGATTTGACTGCCAACCTCAACAGTCTGGCTCAGGCAACTGACGCTATCTACAAACTCAAATAATTGTCAATCTTTTCCGGGGCTTCGGCCCCGGAACCTGCCGGGAGAATAAAATGCTTACTTCAGAACAACGATTACGTCCGGCAACAAACTCCGGCTTCGTCGCGTCGCCGAGCCGCAAACCGATGCCAGGCCGGTTGTTTTTCAAATGGTCTGGCAGTCTTTGCGCACGACCTATCATTTTGCCAATCTCTATCACTATCCGTCCGCGTCGTTCGGCTCCCCGCGTTATACGGCAGAGCTTCTTGACGAAGCGGGAACGGTGTCCGCTTCCATACCGTTGCAAAGTTTCACGGCGCGCAATGCCGCGCTAGAAGTGGTAGAGACTAAAATCTGCTTTTAATTTTGTTGTCCCTAGGTCTCCTATATTTGTCCAATTTCGGGGGAACAGTTCACTCAGCCGTGTTTTTTTCTAAATGGCAAACGCCTGCCGCATCGGTCAAAATCCGCCCACACCGCGAAACATTTATCAAAAGTGTACAATAATACGCTTTGATGATATATTTCTCCAAAAAAGCCGCCGGCCATTTTGGGCAGGCGGTTGTTTCGTTTAGCTACGAAACCAGTCTTTAATATCTTTCCATGCTCCCTCGACAACCGGGGTTTCAAAGTCGTTTTCTCTGCTGTACAACCGTGCTTTGCCCTCGTCGCATTCATGTCCTGATTTCGGAATAATGCAATAAATAACATCACCGCTTTCAATATCGCTGATTCTGAAATCGTCGTAAAGGCTGCCGTTGAGGGGGCAGTTGTTTTTAAACCAGACGTAAGTTTTGTCTGTGTCAATCTTTTGACTGTCCGCAATCTGGTTTAACTTTTGCAGCAGGCTATATCCTTTGTTTACCAGGCTGCTGTCTTTACAGAACCAGTCATACCAGAAACCACGGATCTTTTCAGCGCTACCTATTCTGTCTTTGTCATATTCGCCGTTGCGGTAGGCTTTAATTGTTTCACGTATGCTTTCACGTTTTAACATTGTCTTTTCCTTTCGTTTGTTGTGGGCGACGCCATCGCCGCCGCTAAACAAACAAAGCCGGAAACAATTTCATAAGTCCAGCTAAAAAGTGAAATAAAATCAATAAATTAGCTAATAAATAACTGGACATTTTCGAAACGTTAAGCAAAACTCCAAGCATAGGGAACGACATGGTGTCGTTTCGGATTCAGAAAGGAAAATCAAATGACTAAGATAAAAAAAGACATGTTCATTAAGATATTTTACAATGATATTGACACGCTGACAAATATTCTGTTGGTCGAAAAGCTGATTGAAGATGGCCCAATATTCAACCATTCCCGTGCCATGGACTGGGTAGGTGAGGCCTCGGATGCCGAAAAGCTCCGAATTCTGAAAAAAATGGGCTATGACACCAGTGTATTAAACGCCTAAGCCCATGATAAAAGCCCTGATTTTGAACTATTCTCCGGAATTAGAACAATTCAGTTCAGGGCTTTTCCGTTACTTGTTACTATAGATTTTTGCATATTTTAAAATCGTCTATCAGATAAAAATAATTTTTGTTTATTGAAAATATCCCAACCTCTTGTACAAATTAGAAATTATTTATATTTTTCCATCATTAATAAGTTTTTCTTTTATCTGTTCAAGAAATGGCTCCATTCTACGATATGCTTTTCGGCTCAATTCTAACTCATAATTAATGCCTTTTCTTCTCTCTGCAATAATATGAATACCGTTTCTATATGAATATATCTCAATTATCTCGGAAGTTAAATCAATATCTTTTCCATCGTTATTAATAAATTTGTGAATCAATCCCAATTTTTCTGCTGTTCGGCATTTATCATCAAATCTAATTTTAGCTTCCTCTTTTTTCTTTTTTGCATAATAAAAAGGAACAATTTCTTTACCATCATGCGATAATGCATTTTGCAATATATTTAGTTTATCTTGAGGAATTGATATTTTTATCGGGATTGTGTGATGAGTTAGAGCGTCAAATTCTTCGGTGTCTGAATAGTAGGTATTTAATACGTTTTCTATTACAGCTTCATATATTGATGCATAGGCAAGTATTTGATTACGCACTTCAAAAGTTAAATTTTCTTCATTTGCTTCAATTCCTTCATAAAGTTTATATGCAAACCTAATCGCCTTAAACTCCATAATAATCCGATTTTTTAATTCCATATCCTGAATAAAAGAAAATTTATTTTCGTACCATGAATCTGGTGCTAAATGATTTGTACAATACTGTTGTATTTCATTTTTGAGTTTTTCTGAAAAAGCCATGGAATTTCCTCTCTATTGCAACCAATAGTTTTCTATTTGATTTATCGAAATCTTATCATAATCCAGAAATCGGTCAATATATAATCGCAATTAAATATAGGGATTTTTGATGCAAAAGTTCGAGAATTACCGGATTTTTAGACGACCGATAAGCGGTTTTTACTCACGAACCGATTTTAACCATTTTACCCTCAAAGCCAATAAAACCGATGTAGGGATACTGTCTAAGGTGTCCCTACATAACGTAGACTTTTTGCCCATTTAGACCGAAATTTAGCCTTTTAAGGCGGGACTCCTTAGACTAAAATCCCGTCTTTCAATCTCTCAAATCCCCTGATTTCCTAAGTCTTAGCGCACAAAAAAATCTCTGCATTTCTGCAGAGATTTCCTTAATTGGTGATGCGGTTTCCAGTCATCGCGAACAGGTCTACCCCACCGCAAACTTTTGCGTATAAACGCTTTGAGGAAGGAACGGACTTCTGCGAATCAACCGATTTTTTATCAGAAGCACTTTCGATCCTTCTCGAACTTGTCTAAAGTTTAATACACGTTTTTTTCTTTGTCAATAGCGAAATAAATATTATATATTCAAAATTTCAGAATATTTATTTTTTACATAATCAGCTCCAGTATTACTGGATAAGTCTATTTCCAAAGATTGCTTTAACATATTCATGGCATAACTATTTTTATCTAAAATATCACCCCACCGTTTTATGTAAATTTTTTTCAGTGGATTTTTTTCGGAGTATCCCATTAATCCTGACTTTGTATCAACTATACCTTCATAAAAAAATCAATGATGATAAAAAATATAATCTGCAATTATATTGTATATTAATACAACATCTTATCTAAAAAGTTTTTGAAATAATATTCATTCAAGGTTTTTATGACTCCATGTAATTTTTTCTCTTTGGCTAATTTTAGGACATCTTTTCCATTTTTCCAGTGTATTTCCACGTTATTTTTAATCGTTACCGAAGTCAATAATTCAATTGCTTTTTCGTCAAAATCACTAGTAGTCCAAAAATTAAATAGAAATTTTTTACCATTATTTTGTGGATCTTTCTGCAACAAAGTCTTCCTGACAAAAGGAATCGTATCTTTCAGCCATTCACTGATTTCCTCTGCGCTAACCTTATGATTCGGTAAATATCCTTTACATTCTATAATAATAAATTCACTAGAATTTTGAGCAAAAACATCTAATTCTTTTTCTTTATCATTTGAAGTAATATGTTTACTGTTTTCTATGAATTGTGCTGAAAAAGTATTTTGTGCCAAATGTACACAAATCATTTCAAACAGAGGCCCTCGAATTTGATTGGAAATTCCTTCAAAGGTTGATAATCTATCGAATAATTCATACATTTTTTGAGGATCTTTAGTTATTGCTGCTGCTAGATTTTTTAAGCTTGTATATAACTCAGCAAATAGTTTTGCCGTTTCTTCACCATACAAATTGGAATAAGTGGCAACGATAATACCTTTACTTCTCAATATATTAAATGTGTCTGCTTCAAAAGAAGGAGCTAAAATTATAGGCAGAAACCTTGGTATATTATGGCATTTTTTTAACATTTCCAACTTATTTAAATAATATTGAATTTGTGACGAAGAAACTATTGAATTTAAAAATAAGTCACAAACTATAGATCCTTGTTTGGGGCTTTTATTACCAAGTAAGGGATAAAGATATGAAGGGCCTGTCAGATCCCAAAAAGTTGAGACAAATTGCGGAGGAGACCCTTCTAAAGAGGTTCTATATATATTTTTTTTAAAAGAAACAAAATTTAATTTTTTTAGCCAATCCTGTAATAATTTAAGCTGAATCATTCTCATAGTTTCATCAGCATGAACTGAGATACTATTATAAACTGGTAAGTATAAATAAGTACCCATTGTTTCAATATTAATAGATGAAAGAAGCCCCAAATTTAAAAGGTTTTGCTTAATCAGTTCCGGAGGAATATGCCCTTTTTGATTTCCCGAGCCACAAATAATAGGAAAATCTTTTTCAGCAATGAAGCCACTTCTTGCTCTCAAAGCTTCTAAAGCACAGCCATAAACAGAACGTTCTTCAAGTAAAATTTTAGTAAGTCTTTCGCAGTAATCAGGTGTTTTCCAAAAAGCTTTATGATAGAATATCTTAGCTTTATTAGCTAAATGAACTTTGGAAATAGAAAGAAATGGGGCTTTTAAACGTGATATAGCTTTTCTGACGGAAGTATTTGTTTCGCCTCGCAATACAAAATAATGTATTATTTGCCGTGATGACACAACAATATTGTCCTCAATATAACAATGTAGTTCACTTCTATTCATTATGTCACACTCCGCTATTTATAAAAAAATATTATACTCTCTGGTGTATTTTTTTAATAGAGAAATTATATGATTGTTTTTCAATGTGTTAACGAGCAAATAAAACTGATGATAAAAAATAATTGTCACATGAGTACAGAGACACTAATAATTCATACTGCCATTTTATTAATTTTTCAATCAAATATCGCATTTTACCTCAAGCTTTTCATTGAATCTTAAAATATTATTGGATAACATTCCGCTATGAATTCAGACTATCAAAGCAAATATTGGGCCTTAGAGGTTCAAACATCAGCTAATAATACGGACATTAATAAATTATCCGCTTCTTTGGTAACGTCCAATATTGATCTTAATCCGCATCAGATTGATGCAGCCCTATTTGCCTTGAAATCTCCTGTTTCTCAGGGGGCCATTCTCGCTGACGAGGTAGGTCTTGGTAAAACCATTGAAGCCGGAATTATCCTGTAGGAGTATTTTTCCCGTAACAAAAAACATCTGCTGGTAATTGCGCCCGCTTCTTTGCGAACACAATGGAAAAACGAACTGGATGAGAAATTTAATCTTCCGGCTCAAATCATTGACAATACTACCTGGCAGCAGCCCCGCCGCAAAAAAGGTGTCAGTCCATTTGACTTTGAAGGTGTAACTATCGTTTCTTACAATTTCGTTGTACAAGGAACTAAGGATTTTAGCCTGTATCCGTGGGATTTAGTGGTTTTTGATGAGGCTCATAAACTTCGGAATTTTTATAAAGGGGATAATAAAACGGCTAATATTATCTATAAAACCTTTGCAAATACGAAGAAATTGCTGTTAACGGCGACGCCAATCCAAAATTCCCTGATGGATATTTTCTCACTGGTGTCACTAATTGATGCGAATATTCTGGGCAATCAGGATTCTTTTATTGAAACCTATATGTATACGGAACGAAAACACCAAGAACTTCGCCAACGGTTACAATCGGTTCTGCATCGCACTCTGCGCAAAGATGTTCTGGAGTATATTCGTTATACGAACCGCGAAGCCATGACCGTAGCTTTTGAGCCTTCGCCGGAAGAAGAGGAATTATATAATCGGGTTTCATTGTATATTAAGCTCCATGCAAAATTTGGGATACAAAGTCATGCCCGTAATTTAGTTGTCATGATGATTCGTAGGCTCATGAGCTCCTCTACTGCTGCAGTCAAAGGTACGTTAAAGGGAATAAGAGATAAGGTTTCTATGCTTCAGGAATTGATGGATAATGGCGAAGATGTGACCGATTTAATAAACATTTACGACATGACATCACAATATGACCCGGAAATTAAGAATTATAACAGGCTTTATAAAGGCCGCGGGAAGATACTTAATCCGATGGAAATAGATCCGGAAGGAAAGTTATTAGACGATTTGATTGCTCTTGCTGACAGCATTAAGGTTGATGGCAAGACTTTGAAGCTGATTTCAGCCATAGAAGAAGGTTTTGCAAAGAAGAAACAGCGGAAAGTCATCATTTTTACCGAAAGTTATCGTACTTTGGAATATTTGTTCGATTTCCTGACGGAAAACGGCTTTCGGGATAAAATTATTACCTTTAGCGGCAATAATAACTCTCCGCTGCATAATAGAATATACAAGGATTATTGCCGCCGGTATCCCGGAAAAGTAACAGGTTCCAAGGCAACAGACATGCGGCAAGCAATCGTCAGTCACTTTCGGGATAACGCAGAAATTATGATTGCAACGGAAGCAGCCGCGGAAGGATTAAACCTACAGTTTTGCTCGCTTTTGATCAATTATGATCTGCCATGGAACCCGCAGCGAATAGAACAGCGGATCGGACGTGTCCACCGCTATGGGCAGAAACAGGATGTTGTCATCATTAACTTCATTAATAAGAAAAATTTGGCCGATATTCGTTTATATGATATCCTGCAGTATAAATTTAAGCTGTTTGATGGCGTTTTCGGTGCCAGCGATGAGATTCTCGGCTCCATGTTTGATGGTGTAGATTTTGAGCGGGCAGTCGCTAAAATCTTAGATGAATGCCGAACAGAAGAAGAAATAACCAAAGCCTTTGATGCTTTACAGGAAATGTTGAACTTTAAAAGGGAGCAAGGTATTGAACAGACAAAACAGCTTGTTTTGGAAAATTTGAATCCGACATTGCAGGAAAAGCTCCATGTAACTCAGACACGTGTTGAGACCTTTTTAAGCCGGGACAAGCAGGTTTTCTGGAATCTGACGAAAAATATTCTTAAAATTATTGAACCGGACTTTTTTATCAATGATGATACAAAAACTTTCGGACAATTTGAGACTCAGGTCTTTCCAAATGTTCATTCTGAGATTAATTTTGCCGTCAATTTTTCCCATCGTTTGGATTATACTAAGCGCGATACGATCCATATGTATTACAAGGATAAAAAAGCGCTTCGCCGCCAACCTGCAGCATATAACCCTCAATCCGCATTCGGAAAAAGAGTTTTGGCCACCGCCTTGGAGCTTAAAACACCACCGGCGCATCTGATTATAAAGGCACTCAAGCTCAAAGCCGGATTACGGGGGCGTGTCCGTGTCAGTCTGTATAAGCAAACGGCTCCGGATATCAACCAGCGCCTTATTTGTACTTTTATTAGCCATGAAGGAGAAAAGCTGGATATTTCTCCGGAAATATTTTTTGATAATATTATCGGTACAGAACCAATTCGTGATTATAGTTTTGCCGATTTGTTAATTTCTTTGCATGAAAATGATGTAAAATCAGCCGCAGACAAGGATAAAAAAGCAACAGCAGAGCTTTTACGGGAAGAAACGGAAAAGCTGAACCGTTGGCAATATGATGAAGTGAATGGTATTCGTTTAGGCGTAGCCAAGATAAAAAATAAAATCGATGCCGCGCATAAAAAGCTGTTTACGGAAAAAATAATCAGCAGAAAACTGGCTCTCCGTAAGAAAATTGCTCATCTGCAGGAAAAATATGAGATGGACAATTTTGCGTCACTGGATAAGGAAAAGGCAATAAATCTTGCTTATAAACGCCTTTTAGATAAGAAAAAGAAGGCTCTCAAATTTGATTATTCTTCCGAACAGGTTTTTGATTGTACGTTTGATGTTGTATCTTCATGAATAATAAATTCTATTAATGATGCATTTCTCTGATTACAAATAGATAAAAGATCTGTACATTTCACCCCTTTTTCCATTAGTTCATTAGAAATATCTGTATTAGATAATAGTTTAACTTTTTGCAAATATTGCTTCAGTACTAACTTAGTTTGTTTTTGTATATATTGAGTTTGCGTATAGTAGTATATATTCATGCCAAATGCTAATAATGCTACTATAATACCACATATGAATTTCTGTAAAACTTTTTTTCTTTCTGGGAAAATCTGTGTAACAACAGAACAACCTTTACACCTAGCATTGACTGAAAAATATACATCTGCATCATTATTTTTTATGGTATAAATAATATTAACAACAATTTTGTCGTGATAATTTAAATAATTAACATCCAAAAATATCTTATTTTCATTTTCTCTTCCATAAGATATATCAAGATTTGGTGTCGTTTTTTCATCTCTGGCAAAGCGAAGAATTTCTGCATTAGAACTAATCGTAATATAATCTTCAAAATTTTCAGCTTCTTTAAAACCATTATTTATAATTGTTATT
>ENA-ORMR01001500-ORMR01001500.1-human-gut-metagenome-genome-assembly--contig:-NODE-1500-length-17713-cov-3.756824_pt1 | contig 17713 bp, 17 predicted proteins | sample MGYA00242107_ERZ509003 | MGnify/ENA primary metagenome ERZ509003 (study PRJEB26280, sample SAMEA2338699) | human gut metagenome | biome: human gut; feature: human-associated habitat; material: faeces... | reverse complement strand
CCCCGCAGCCAGGCTGCGGTCCGCGCCGCCGCACGTCACGGATCCGCCCTGCCCGCCTTTTCCCGGACGGGCAGGCCTGAACGCTCACGAAAGGCCCCGGCCGCCCGGCAGCTCCTGCCCCGCGGCGCCCCTTTCCGGGCAGCGCCCGCGCCCTGCCCCCATCCACTCCAACCACAAGGAAACACATGATCCCCTACGGCTCTCTGGTGGTCTACGTCACCCCCAACAAGGACCGGCGCTACATCAAGCGCCTTGAGGAAGGTCAGGACTGGCACAGCAACGACGGCGTCCTCAGCGCCGAAGCCGTACACGACGCCAGCTTCGGCAGCGAAGTGCGCACCAGCCTGGATATCCCCATCCGTGTGCTGGAAGCCACCCTGCACGACCGCCTCAAGGGCCTCAAGCGCCAGACGCAGATCATCTATCCCAAGGATATCGCCTACATCTGCCTGCGCCTCGGCGCCGGTCCCGGCCGTACCATCATCGAGGCCGGTTGCGGCTCCGGCGGCCTGACCACCGGCCTTTCCTGGTTCTGCGGCCCCACCGGCCGCGTCGTCAGCCACGAGGCCCGCGAAGAATTCATGAAACTGGCCCGCCGCAACCTCGAATGGGCCGGCGTGGGCGACAATGTGGAGATCGTCCACCGCGACATCGCCGACGGCTTCTGCATCGACAACGCCGATGCCCTCTTCCTTGACGTGCGCACCCCCTGGGAATACCTCGACCACGCCGTCAAGGCCGTGAAGCCCGGCGCCACGTTCGGCTTCCTCGTGCCCACCGTGGACCAGGTCAGCAAGCTGCTCATGGGGCTGGAAAAGGGCCCCTTCGCCGATATCGAAGTCTGCGAGATTCTCATGCGCAACTGGAAGCCCGTAGCTGACCGCCTGCGCCCCGAAGACCGCATGAACGCCCATACCGGCTTCCTCATCTTCTGCCGCCATCAGGAACGCAGCGCAGACTTTGAATACAGCCGGCCCCTGGGCACCCGCCAGCGCAAGCAGGAAGCCGCCCGCCAGGCCCGCCTTGCCGAAAGCGGCGCCAATCCCTACGACGACGGCGAGACCGCCGGCGACGACGAATAAATGCCGGCAATATGGCGGCGTTGAACGGGAGAGGGGCGTTTTTTATGGCAGGTCGGCAAAGGCATTTTTTGCCGCACACCGCAAGCAGGATGCCCTTTTCCCGCGGCTGCCCGGCAGTCGAAAGATGACCGGACCTCTTTTCTGGGCGGTGGTTTATGAGAGCCACCGCCCTTGCTGTCTCTTTATTGGTCAGCCGGGAAAAATCCCTCCTTCGGGGAAAGAACCGCCGCAACAGGCCGTTGCCCTGTTCGTGCAGCGCACGTTCCCCCGGACAGCCCGGATGGCGGGAGCACCGTTTTCCCTGGAGGGCCTCATTGACCTGCCGGAAGCCGAGGAATTCCTTGCCCCTGCCACAGGTCAAGGTATGCCGGTAGGGTGCGGGGACGCAGGAAAGCCCTTTCAGGCAGGAAGAGAGGCACTCCACATGTCGTGTCCGGCCAAATGCCGCCATGGGAAAGCCGCTTTTGCGTTCCACAGCCGTCAGGATATAGCCTGAATGCCGATGGCCATATGAGACATTCCCAGTGAATGGACAGTGGCCCGGGCGGTCGTCCATGTCGGGCAAATCGTGCAGATGGCGAACAGCAGATTTGGTGAGCGCAGGCCACAAAAAAGCCCTCCATGCGGAGGGCTTCGTCATTCCCGACGGGCGACAGGCTTCCGGGACTGTCATCGGGAGGGGCACGGCATGTCTGCAACCGGGCGGGATGCCGTCCTGTCTGAAAAATGCGCTACGAAGGGTGAGGACCGGGAGGAAGGGGCCTCTCTTCTCATGCGGGAGAAGCCCCTTCCGTCGATGTCCGTTTCGTCTGTGTCCGGCCTCAGGCCTGGGCCGAAGCGGTTGTCGTATCTTTTTCCCTGCGGGCGGCGTTGCGGCGGCAGGCATCGTTGAGGTCGCGTTCCAGCAGGGCCACGATGGTGAAGCGGTTGATGAAGGCGCGGGCGAACTGCAGGTAGTTCAGATACAGGTCGCTGCTGCGCATGGACAGGCCTTCGGTGTCGATGCGCTGCAAAAGCTCGATCTGGATCTTGCTGATGCGGGAAGAGCAGTGGTCGGCATAGGCCGAGAGCTCGGCACGGGAGCCTTCGCCCGCGGCATAGGCCCGGAAGTGGCGGGCGGCGTCTTCCAGGATGCCCAGCATCTGTGCCAGATTGTCGCCCAGCGCGCCGCTGTAGGGGCGGTGGCGGTTGGCGATGTGGTTGGCGGACATGCCCAGCACCGAGCGCAGTTCGTGGCTCAGTTCCTTCATGCCGTTGAAGATGCGGTAGTAGATATGCCGCGCCTCGTTGTCCAGGTCGTCGCCACCGCCGCGCAGGGCCATGCGGTAGTAGGAACCGCGGGAGCGCGAGATGTCTTCGAAAAGGTTCACGGCTTCGTTCTTGCAGCGGTTCAGGACCTTCTCGTCCTCGGCCTGGAAGGCGGTGAGGCCCTCGCGCATCAGGCGTACGGCGGTATCGATGCTTTCGTCCACCGAGGCGCCGATATTGGCGCGGATGCTGTCCTTGTCGGTGTTGTCGGCCACGATGTCGAAGCTGCTCTCTTCCTTTTTCTTGCCGAAGAAGTTGGAGCGCACCAGGCTGACCACGGCCACCAGCATGAAGATGACGGCCACCACGCTGCCGCCCTCGAACAGGGCCCAGGTGACCAGGGCGCAGGCGCTGAAGGCGCACATGGCGGTCAGGAACCAGCCGCTGATGACGGCCAGCACGCCGGAGATGCGGTAGACGGCGCTCTCACGGTTCCAGGCGCCGTCGGCGAAGGAGGAGCCCATGGCCACCATGAAGGTCACATAGGTGGTGGACAGGGGCAGCTTGAGGGACGTGGCCGAGGCGATGAGGATGCTGGAGACCACCAGATTGATGGCGGCACGCACCTGGTCGAAGGGCAGCACGGGCGCGCCCTTGACCTGTTCCACGGGCTGCATGCGGCTTTCGAGGGCGGTGAAGAGCGAATGGGGCAGGATCTGGTGCAGGGTCTTGCTGGCGCTCAGGCCCGCGCGCACGATGAGGCGGCCGGGCAGGGAGGAGCCGAACTGTTCCTGGTCGGCGCGGGTGCTGCTGCTCAGGTTGATGGAGGTCTGCACCACGCGGTGGGCCTTTTTGGAGAACCACAGGGTCAGCACCATGATCAGGCCGGAGAGCAGCAGGTAGAAGGTGGGCGTCTGCACGGCCTTGCGCAGGCCCTCCATGGTGAAGGCATCGGCGGCCATGCCGCTGGCGGTGAACTGCTGCCAGCTTTCCCAGGCGGCCAGGGGCACGCCCACGAAGTTGACCAGGTCGTTGCCGGCAAAGGCGAAGGCCAGGGCAAAGGTGCCGGCCAGGATGACCACCTTGAAGATGTTGACGCCGCGGCGCACCATGAGCAGGTGCAGCACCACGCTCAGGCCCGCGAACAGCACCAGCAGGATGGGCAGGGTGTGGGCATTGATCCAGGCCAGATATTCCGGCTTCATGAAGGACGCGCCCTTGGCGCCTTTCATGATCAGGAAATAGAAGATGGCCGTCAGGGACAGGCCGCCGAAGATGCCGCCGATGCGGCGGTACATGCGCTCATAGTGGAAGGTGAAGATCAGGCGGGTGATGTACTGCACCACCACCCCGGCCACGAAGGCCACCACCACGGAGATGAGGATGCCGGACACGATGGCCAGGGCCTTCTGGCTGTTGATGAAGTCCCCCAGCTGGGAGAGCAGGATGTCCGAGGTGGAGATCTTGATGAGGGCCGCGGCCACGGCACCGCCCAGCAGCTCGAAGACGATGGACACGGTGGTGGAGGTGGGCAGGCCCATGGAGTTGAAGGCGTCCAGCAGCAGGACGTCGGTGATCATCACGGCGAAGAAAATGATGATGATCTCGTTGAAGGTGAACATCTCGGGATTGAAGACCCCGCTGCGGGCGATCTCCATCATGCCGCTGGAAAAGGTGGAGCCCAGCAGCACACCAATGCTGGCCACCACCATGATGACCTTGAAGCTGGCGATGCGCGAGCCTATGGCCGAGTTGAGGAAGTTGACGGCGTCATTGCTGACGCCCACGAACAGGTCCACGGCGGCCAGGATGGCCAGAAATACCAGTATGAGCAGAAAGATGCTTTCCACGTCCTGTCTCCTGCGGAATAGTCTGAGAATGAGGCCTATTCTGTGTAGGCAGGTTTTGTTACAACTTGGTGACGGCGGCGGGGAAAAGCAGGGGAGAGAAGGGCCGGGAGAGTGGGGGAGGCGAGTTTTTTATGTATGCTTCAGCGTGTTGCGGCAGCAGTGTGGAAAAGCCACCCGTTACCGGGTGGCTTTTCCTTCATGTCATGATGAAAAATGGCGAAGCCGCTCCACGAACATGCGCCAGCGATACCGTGCGGCCTTGCGACCTTTGCGCAATGCATCCATTGGCAGCATGCACAAGGGATAGAGTACATTGGCACAGCGGAACCAGAGCGGGAAGGCATGTTTCTTGAGCAGATACATGCGGCCGGCCGCGTAGCTGGCAATCTTGGCATCAGACGGCACATGCGTATCCGGCGAGGGATGGAAGACCCTGATGGACGGACAGCGCCAGACAGGAGCGCGTTTGTGCGCTTCCAGCAGATAGTCCGTATCTTCGCCGCAGCCGTAGGGCAGGCCTGTTCCGGGGCCAAGGCGGGGATCGAAGCGGAGGTCTTTTACGACTTCGGCCCGGAGAATTGTACACAGGTCCCCCCTTGAGAGAATAGGGCTGTGGCGGAAAGAGTTTGTTCCGTGCTGTCAGGTTGAGGGAGTTGAGGGGAAGGAGTCCAGTAGCCCAGGACAGCTCCGGCCTCAGGATGGCGCCTAAAAGCCTCTACGGCCTGAGCCAGCGTGTCAGGGGCATACCAGCAGTCATCGTCGGGGAATATGATAACTTCTTCCTCTTCGACAAGAGAAAGAAGAGCATTGCGCGCGATGGAAACGCCCCTTGATGGCAGCAGGATACGGGTTATCTGCAGGTCTGCATGCTTCTGTAACATGGCATCCAGCGTACCGGGTGCATTTTGGTCGGCAAGATAGATATGAAAGTCCGTACAGGTCTGCTGTTCCAGAGAGGTCAGCAGTCTGTCAAGTTCCCTGATACGGCCCACCGTGGCGATACAGAGAGCGAGATGGGGAAAGTCGGGAAGTGGGCTGTACATGATGGCATCCTCTAGGAACTCAGCGACATTGCAGGCGTCCTCGCAGGAATTCTCCCATTTTTTCTATAAATTCATGGGGAGAATAGCAGGTACATCGGCAAAGATGGTAGAGGCGGGCACTTGTAGACAGTCCAGGCGCCCGTGCTGCCCGCAGGTGATAGAGGGCTAGGGCCTTGCGAATTTCGGGTGTTATGGGACCCTGCAGGATACGCGGGAGCCACTTCTGTGCTTCGGGGTCCTGTTCGGGAGATGTACCGATAATATGGGGATTCAATGCCAGCATGCGTGCCAGCAGCTCTCTTTGTTCCGTTGGTGAAAGGAAAGACTGTAGATTCTCTGCGGGGAGCTGGCAGATATCATCTGTCCATTCTTGCTTTGAGAGCCATATGCACTGAGCGCGTAAGATGGAATCTCGCTGCTGGCGAGCATGGGCATGGGAAATGCTGCAACCATGTACCCGGTAGGCAAGCAGTACTTGGGGGATGGTATCTACGTTGCCCAGTGAGAGCAAGCGTACCCATAAAGCGTAATCCTCTGCGGATGGGAAGGCTGAAGGGTACCCGCCTACTTCGCGCACGGCATTGGTACGCATCATGATTGCAGGATGGACGAGAGGGCAGCCCCAGCGGAAGGCTTCAAGGATTTCCTTGCCCCTCGGAAAAGTTTTTTTCCGGTACATGGTATCCTGATCATCCATGAACATCACATAGCTTCCTACCGCGAGAAGGTCAGGGTGCGAGTTCATATAAGCATACTGGACTGCCAGTCGCTCAGGAAAGGCAATATCATCCGCATCCATTCGGGCGATGAGGGGACTGCGCGCCGATGCGACCCCTTCATTGAGTGTTGTTATAAGTCCCTTGTTGGAGCGCTGTACAAGGCGAATACGCGAATCCTTGTCCGCGAGCTGTCGCACGAGCTGTTCCGTACCATCCGATGAGCCATCGTCGATGAGGATGAGTTCGAAGTCTGTCAAACTCTGCTGCAGAATAGAGTTGACAGCTTTCAGAATATATTGTGAAGTATTATAAACGGGAAGAAGTATAGATATTTGCGGAATTTTCATATCAGGAGAGGTAATTCTTTATTTTTTTTCCATAAAGTGTATATATTCTGTAGAGTCCATACACCAATATTCCATATTTCATCGATGAGAGCCTTTGGGGAATGTACTCATCAAAACGGTAAGGGAATATATTTTTTGATATGCTTCTTTTACTCAGAAGTGTAAGACAAAAGTCAATCATGGTTCTCCTGTTTTGAGGAGAAAAAGCTTTAAAGCTTTGAAAGCCGTCCGCAAAGTATGCCATTAACTGTACATAAATGTCTGCCTGCCTTGTGTGTCCAAAAGAATCAAGTATACTTATGGTTTGTTTAATATGTGATATGTAATCAGAAAATTGCTGTGGAGAATATTTTTTTGCAGAGGAAATGCGATAATAATAAACCGTATCTGGAATCGTTGCAATCATCTTGCAAAGACATAAAGCCTTGGCAAGCATGGGGGGATCTTCGCCACGCAATAAATTAGGATAACAAATATTATTTTCGACAAGAAAAGATTTTTTGAACATAAATCGTGGATGATACCACGGAACCCAGAATTGAGGGCAGTCAAACGGCCGAGCTACAGTACATTCATCAATGTAAGTGCCCATTAGCGGAGGAGGAGGACATACGGGATAGCTCATATCATGGGACATAAGTTTGATATTACCCGCACAAATATCACATCCTGTATGTATTAGAGAACTTCTTAGTCTATGCAATGTAGATGGATGATACATATCATCGGCATCGCAAAAGAGGATATAATCTCCTTTGGCTTCAGCAATCCCCCTATTTCTTGCAGGGCCAGAACCACAATTTGTTTCTGTTTGGATGAATTTGATACGGGTATCACGCGCGGCATATTCCTGCAGAATTTGGGGGCTATGATCACTTGATTTGTCATCAATGCAGATAATTTCAAAATTTTGATAGGTTTGCCTTAAGATACTTTCCAGACATTCTTTAAGAAAATCTTGGCAGTTATAAACTGGAATTATAATTGATATCATTTGTTAATCCTGTTTGATTTGGAATTAATTTGATATAAGAGCCCAGCTTCAAGAACAAGAGGACGAATATGTGTAAAGACTATTCTGCTTAGGGTAAATTCTTTTCTGTGACGAATGATATCACTAAGAATGCGGAAGGGGGCGCGAAAGCAATGCCAGAGGCAACGTGGTAGCATAAAGTTTTTTATATTTTCAGTAAAATTGGCTGCCGCCTTTCCATATTCAAATGCTGAACGAATCTGCCAACGCAGCGTATATTTATATGGTAGGACACAGTGATCAATCTTCATCTGGGGAACATACCCCATACGATAGCCTGCGACCCGCATACGTTCATAAAATTGGGTCTCTTCGCCGTAACCGCAGCGATTACCGTTCATCCCTAGCTCTGTTGAAAATGTGCCAATGCTTCTTGCCGCATCACAGCGGAGAACACTGTTTCCACCGGGAATGTAGGTATTTCCTTTCAGCAGGCCATACCCCTGTTGACTTTCATATGTACCAAAATCTTCCGGGAGCCAGCGGGGGGCTGGTCCATAGTGATGCCAGGCATAGTATGGCCCTCCAAATCCATCGAAATCCCCTTTTTCTATGGTTTGCAATATCGTTTCGATCCAGTCAGGATGGGCTTTGGCATCGCTATCGAGCGATGCAAACCAAGGAGTTGTCACTTCGTGCAAGGTTCGGGTACGCGCATAGGCAATCCCTTGGTTATATTCCATGACGATACGCATATGAGGGAATCTATTTTTAAAAGGAATGAGGACTTCCTGTGTCTTATCTGTTGAATTGTTATCAATGATAAGAAGTAAGTAATTATCAGGAGAAACAGTTTGTCGTAATAAAGACTCTAAAGCTGCAGGAAGAATATGGGCACGGTTATATGTACATATTACTATAGTTAAGTAATTATTCATGTAATGTCCTTTTATGTCATGCTAAAAAATTTTTCGAATAGTCTTCATCTTTTCATTTGAAGACGGTAACAGGATATATAGCGGATATGAAATATATTTACATGAGCTTGATCGACAAATTTCCTTCCAGTATTGCCAGCATAGATTTTTTAAAGTTTGAGATGAGTTTGAAGATGACACTAAAAGTCGTAACCAGCGATATGCTGCAAAAAGTTGAGGCAGCGTGCTGATGTTTTGGTGTAAAGAGATTTGGCTATGCAGTGTTAATTGCTTAGTATCAGGTATGATCCCCAACATTTTTATCTGCTCTTTTCTGATAGTATCTGCGGTTTTTCTTTGTATTTCTTTATACGAAGAAGGCTTGTCGCTATCTGTTAATCTGTAGTATATAAGGGGAATGTCAATATTTGCGAATACAATTTTACTATCTTTACTTAATCTATGCCATAGTTCATAGTCTTGGGCATAAATAATATTTTCATTATATCCACTATATTTACATATAATATGCTTTCGGTATATGACGGTTGGATGTAAAATTGGAGAATTAAAAACCAAGCTTGCTCTGATAGAACTGTTTGATATCGGCATTTTCCATATTTGATTTGTTCCAAGAACTTTGATATTTGTTCCACAAATGGCAACTTTTGGATTGCTTAACATGAAATTATATTGATATTCTAACCTATTAGGAAGAGCAATATCATCTGCATCCATGCGAGCAATCAGTGGGGATGATGAAAGCTGTATCCCTCTATTTAAGGTTGCTGCTAATTTAAGATTCGATTTATTACTATATATCTTTATTCTTGAATCAATTTCTGAATATTTGTATAAAATACTTAAACTGGCGTCTGTTGATGCATCATTAATAGCAATAATTTCAAAATCATGAAATGTTTGATTTAAAAGAGATTTTAGGCAATCTGAAAGATATTTTTCAGCATTATAGACAGGAAGAAGAATAGAAACTTTAGGCTTATTTGCATTTTTCATAAGATAATCCAATTCTTACAGTAGATATCTTTATATTCGTCAAACGCCTTTTGGGCAAACCATTTGCGAGGGGCAATAGTTATACCAGCTCGCTTTGCAAGCCAGGCTCCCCACCAGGAAAATGTAGAATTAGCAATGATGTGGTGCTTGCATAAGGTCATTAAATGCATTTCGTGATATGGGTATTGTGGAAAGTTCAGATCAACGATAGTTTTGTCATGACCGTAACAATAAAAATTTTCTTTTACCCAATTAGGATCATCACTAAAGATAAAAATATTTGTTTTTCCATAATTTTCTTTTATATACGTTAGTGCTTTCTTGTAATATTTGAAGGAGAGATTTCCATGAGTTGATTGAATTTGAAGATTATTGACATAGTCTCCGCGTCGTATATGAAGGGCTACGCTATCAGGAGTAGCTTTGATTTTTTGCGCTAAAAAAATTGTAGGCCCGTTGGGTAAGTTGGGGAAAGTAAAGTCTTGTCGGATATCTTCAGCATAAGAAGAAAAGAACTTTTCACTTTGCCAGTAGCCAATTAGGTAGGCAGGAGGAGTAATGTGCTCTATTTGAGGACAATAGGCAAAGTATGGTTGTTTGAATACTGGTACACTAGGAGAAAAGAGCGAGGCAATGCCTCGGAGAAACTTCTTCCAGCGAGTATTATGACAGTCATTATAAAAGGAGATGTCTTCAGCAGAATAAATTCTAGGAAAGGCTGTAAGCAAAACATTCCTTTTCGTACAGCCAACCATCGGGCTCGAAAACCAGCTGATATCAAGTTCTAGCGGAACATGATAGCGTAAGGATAGGGCACGCCCTACAGCGTATTGAAACATTTGGTTGCCAAGGCCGCCTATTATATTTGTCCTTATTATTTCCATTTTTTTATTTTTTTATATATAGTTTTGATTATTTTTTGAATAGGATAAGGTAAACGAGATACAATTTTTTTTATAAATTTAAGGACAGGAAGCTGCTCTCTTGGCGAGGGAGTGTCTTGATAAGTGCTATGTATAATTTTTATAAATCTATAGCAATAGTCTATAAAGGAATTCCATTCTTTATCAGGGAGATTGGCATATAAGTATCGCAAATGTTTTTCTTTGGTTGGTAACATTTCAAAATATTCTATATATTCTATATACCTGATAAGTAAATCATCCAACGGTGAAGCAAAAAAGAAAATTTCTTCGCCAATTTTTTTTTCTATTTTATTTGTTAAAATATGTATAGATAACGATCTTGAAATTTTAATTTTTTTGAATTCTATAAAGGAATCTATCAAATCTATACGAATATATAAAGATGTGTTTTTTATTAAATCTATATGGGTATGGCTTTTTTCTACAGAGACAATAACTTCAAAGCCTTTATTTACTTCAGACAGAAGATTTTTGACGATAATTTTCTCAGCATAGTTTCTATCTTCAACTAATAAGTCAATGTCAGATCCTGATTTAATATTGGGAAAATCGGGAGAAGGCCTCAAAATTACATAGTTATCTAATCCGGAAATATAGTTTTTTATAGTCATATCAATTCCATTGCTAAAATATTTTTTTGATTCTGCCATAAAGATACAGCAGCCCTATGAACTCCATCAAGAATAACAGGAGTGTTATTGATTATTTTGATTATGATAGGTGTCTGTTTAGTAATTTCTCGGATATCTTTTTGTTGTAGTCCTATAAATTTTTTGGCTGAATAATAATCGCATAGGTATGTATATTTAAAGCTGTTGAGATAAGAACAATAAATATTTATATCTTTAATCCCCATATAGTGAGGTGTATCTTTTATTGGTGTAAGCTCTAGAGTTACTTTTCCTCTTGTCTTCTTTAGAATATTCGCATAGAGCGTACTTATGTCAATTAATTTTATTCGATAAGCATGGTAGTGAGATATGTGATGTGGAATTTCAAAAATAGTATCTCGTGAAAAAATGGAAATGCCCTCATTTATTCCAATAGTCTTTAATAAATAATCTGTCTGTTCTTCGTAATCTGTTCCATGTATTATATGGTTATGAGAAATGCTTCCATCCGGTTGAGAAGGATTGTATTTTTGTCGAAAATAATTTTTAAAATTTACCATTTTAACTGATTTCCATGTTCTATAGGGATACTCTCCTTCAATAATATATTGAGGATTAAAACACTTCACAAATATAAATACAGCTTCTGCGGGAAGTTTTTTTAGGTATGAGGTTTTACTTTCTAAGTGCTCAAGCGGATATGTATCACATCCATATATTTTGTTGATAAAAGTATGAGGTGAGAAATTTTCTATTTTTTTTATATACAATATCTCCCAGTCTACATCTTGCTCAAGTTTTTCGATAACTTCATCTAAATATTGGATACCATGAGCCCAAAGAATGAAGCACATAAAAGAAAAAGAACCATCACGTAACTGTTTCATATCAGATTCCCTCGCTAGAAATATCCCACTTAAAAAGGGGAGCGAGTATGCTTTCACGAGTTTGTATCCAATATGGAGATTTGCTCGTTACCTCTCCAACCTCTAAATAAATTGATATGCTAGTATCGCCAGGTTTTGAAATCCATTCTTGTTTGAATATTGCAATAAATAAATCTATGCGGTAGCTTCCTTTATTTAAGAAGTGATAAGGTAAGTTTACGGAAAATGAATATTTCCCAGATCCTAATCTTGGAAAATCTTTTTCAATAATATCTGTATGGCAACTCCAAAAGAGTAAATGATTCTGAGAATCAAAAACGCCTATGCCTATTTGGAGTCCTGGATTATATTTTTTTATATTTCCTTTTATATTTATTCTATGAAACTTATAGTTTACATTGTTATCAATATAAAATTCAATAGGGTCGAAAAAAGGAGATAATTCCTCATTTGTATCTTTAGACCAGCGCGAAACAGCATATTGTGGAGTATTTAAGTATTTATCAACAATTAATTGAATATCGTTACTATCATAAATATTTTTTCCAGAGGAGAATAACATGGCACGTGAACATAAATGTTTTATTGCCGCCATATTATGGCTCACAAATAATACTGTTCGACCTTGTTGCCCAACTTGCTCCATTTTACCAAGGCATTTCTTTTGAAACTCAGCATCGCCTACTGCCAGAACTTCATCTACAATGAGGATCTCTGGCTCCAGATGAGCTGCCACGGCGAAGGCAAGGCGAACGTACATGCCTGATGAATAGCGTTTGACCGGAGTATCCAGAAATTTTTCTACACCGGCAAAGTCTACGATCTCATCGAATTTGCGTCGGACTTCTGTCCGGCTCATACCAAGGATGGCGCCATTAAGGAAGATATTTTCCCGTCCCGTGAGTTCGGGGTGGAAACCTGTACCGACTTCCAGCAGGCTGGCTATACGTCCACGCAAGGTGATCTTGCCTGTGCTGGGCTCGGTGATGCGGGAAAGAAGCTTGAGTAGCGTGGATTTGCCCGCACCGTTGCGGCCGATGATGCCGACTCTATCCCCCGGCATGATGTCGAAGCTGACATCCCTGAGAGCCCAGAATTCTTCCTTGTCCTGGTGCCCATGCTGGAACAGGCGCTGGGGCAGCTTGAATATCTCCTCTCGCAGCGCACGATATCGTCCTTGGCCTTCGTGGCGGATGGTGTACTTTTTCCCCAGACCTTCGACAGAGATGATGGGTTTCATAAATACCCTACCTAGATGACGTCAGCAAATGTACGCTCTGTACGGCGAAAAACTTTGATTCCTGCCAGCAGAAAGACGATGGCGTAGACGCTACTGATGAGCAAAGCTCTTCCGGGGAAATCTGTGGTCCCCAAGATAGCCCAACGGAAACCGTCTATGACGCCGACCATGGGATTGCACTCATAAAGCAGACGCCATTTTTCCGGGACGATGCTGGAGGAAAAACCGACTGGCGAAATATACAGACCAAACTGTGTAATGAAGGGGACAATGATGCGGAAATCCCGGTAGGTCACGTTAAGGGCGCAAAGAATGAGACCCGGTCCCAAGGCCACCAGACCGGCCAGTAACGTCAGGGGAAGGACCATCAGGACCTGGACGGGCGGCAGATACTGATACCAGCACATCATGCCGCACAGGAGAACAAAGGAGATGGCAAAATCAACTATAGCAACACCAAGCGTCGCCGTAGGGACGATGATACGCGGAAAGTAGACTTTGGAGACAAGATTGCTGTTTGCCACAAGACTGTTGGCCGTTGCTGCCAGCGAGGTGGCAAAAAGTTGCCAGGGCAGCATGGCGGCAAAAACCATCAGCGCATAAGGGGCTTCCCCTTCGGTCGGCAGTTTGGCGATTTTGCTGAACACAATGGTAAATGCCGCCATGGTCAGCAATGGACGGAGAACAGCCCAGAGAATGCCGACGACGGTCTGCTTATATTGGACGGCCACATCTCGCCATGTCAGGATGAGAAACAGCTCGCGGTAGCGCCAGAGATCTTTCCAGTACTGGCGTTCAGCATGTCCGGCTTCAATGATGAGTTCTTGTGACATGGGTTATTCCGCAACAGATGTGAGAAAATCCGCATAGGCCGCCTTCAGCCCTTCTTCCAGACCGATCCGCGGCTGCCAGCCCATGCCGAACAGCCGGCTGGAATCCATGAGCTTGCGCGGCGTGCCGTCCGGTTTGGAAGGATCGGTGAGGATCTGGCCGTCATAGCCCACCACGCGTGCCACCAGACGGGCAATGTCCATGATGGTCATCTCCTGCTGGCTGCCCACGTTCACATGTTCGAAATCCGAATAATGTTCCAGCAGGAAGACACAGGCATCGGCCATGTCGTCAGCATGCAGGAATTCCCGCAGGGGAGTGCCTGTACCCCAGATGCTCACCTGGGCAAGCCCCTGCATCTTGGCCTCATGGAAACGGCGGATCATGGCCGGGATCACATGACTATCTTCCGGGTGATAGTTGTCTCCCGTTCCATATAAATTTGTTGGCATGGCGCTGATGGCATCAAAGCCGTATTGCTTGCGGTAGGCCTGGCACATCTTGATGCCAGAGATCTTGGCCAGGGCATAGGCATCATTGGTGGGCTCCAGGGCGCCGGTGAGCAGGTATTCCTCTTTGATGGGCTGCGGGCAGAGCTTGGGATAGATGCAGGACGAGCCCAGAAAGAGGAATTTTTTTACGCCGTTCTGCCAGGCACTGTGGATGACGTTGTTCTGGATCTGGAGGTTCTCATAGATGAACTGGGCAGGATAGGCGGCATTGGCGTGGATACCGCCCACCTTGGCCGCAGCCAGGATGACATAGTCCGGTTTTTCAGCGGCAAAAAAATCGCGTACGGCCTGCTGTTCTGTCAGGTCCAGCTCCGCGTGGCTGCGAACGCACAGGTTCTCATACCCGGCACGACGCAGGGCGCGACAGATGGCGCTGCCCACCAGACCGCGATGCCCGGCCACAAAAAATTTTTTGTCTTTCTGCATAGCGGATTAAATAAGGTTAGGTGATTCCTTAAGGGCTTGCATAAGCCATATATTTGCGGAGTCAGGAGAAATTTGCTCTGTTCCATTACCTGGAAAAAACGTCATTTCCCCCATAAAAATTTTTTCTGGTGTTTCAAATAAATCTATACGTACAAAAATAAATCGTTTTGAGAGTTTTTCGGCAATACGAATCATTTCATCAAGCTTATTCGGCCGAGGCAAAGGTAGAGGGTATAGTGGAAAATGGCAGCTAAATTTAAGTTTTTCCCAGGATTTCGAATAATAGCAGCGTTGATGATTAGTAAACCTATTGATATCAACTTGAATAGCTTTTACTATACCAGAAAAACAAAAAAATTTATAATCACTAACAGCACCTAAATTAAGCATCGGCTCCACAAAAAGCTTTGGTTTTATATTTTTGTAACTGGGTTCAGAAGATAGCTTAAAATAGTCAACTTTAAGCCACGCATTAGCTTGCTGCAAAACGCTATCTGTAATATCATTAGGAGAATTAAGAAATATGACTTGTTTAGAAGCGTGATTGCTTTTTAATACACATGGATATGTTAATTTATTCGGAATAATATCTTCAGCAATGTTAAAAATTCCTTGGATAGGGACACAATATCCAGGACCAATCGTCTCTTTTATATATTCCTTACACTTTATTTTATCAGTATATTTTGAAAGGTCTACATTCCAAAGTTGTTTTTTCTATAATATAAGAAATCGTTGAAACTTGACTTTCGTAAAGATTTGTTAGGTAACCGCCCGTGACTATTATAAAAATACATTAGTGCATTAAACGGCTGATATTTACGTAACAGATGTATTATTTTATGTTTAATTTTTTTAAGCATATACATTGCTATTCCTCGTGCTTGAAGCTGGTGAAACCGGCGTCCTCCACCACGGCGTCGCGCAGGGCCAGCTCTAGGTCGTAGCGGGCCATTTCCTGCACCATCGCCTCAAAGGTGGTACGCGGCTTCCAGCCCAGCTTTTCCCTGGCCTTGGCCGGATCGCCCAGCAGGGTCTCCACCTCGGTGGGACGGAAATAGCGCGGATCCACGCGTACGATGGTGTCCCCTTCCTTGACACGGATCGTCAGTGCCTTGCCCCGGGCGGCCAGCGCGGCCTTGTCCGCGTCAACAGCCACCACGGTGGCGGTCTCTTCCAGGCCTTCCCCCTGCCATGCAAGGCTCAGGCCCAGCTCGGCGGCCGCGGCATTGACGAAATCCCGCACCGAGAACTGGCGCCCCGTGGCGATGACGAAATCGTCGGGCTGTTCCTGCTGCAGCATGAGCCACTGCATCTCCACATAGTCGCGGGCATGGCCCCAGTCGCGCCTGGCGTTCATGTTGCCCAGGTAGAGGCAGGAGGACAGGCCCAGCAGGATGCGCGCCAGGGCACGGGTGATCTTGCGGGTCACGAAGGTCTCGCCACGCACGGGGGACTCGTGGTTGAAGAGGATGCCGTTGCAGGCATACATGCCGTAGGCTTCACGATAGTTGACCGTGATCCAGTAGGAATAGAGCTTGGCGCAGGCATAGGGCGAACGGGGATAGAAGGGCGTCTTCTCCGTCTGCGGGATCTCCTGCACTTTGCCGAACAGTTCCGAAGTGGAGGCCTGATAGAAACGGGTCTTCTTTTCCAGCCCCAGCATGCGGATGGCCTCCAGAAGGCGCAGGGTACCCAGGGCGTCCACATTGGCGGTGTACTCGGGCGATTCGAAGGAGACCTGCACATGGCTCTGGGCCGCCAGATTGTAGACCTCGTCCGGCTGCACTTCCTGCATGATGCGGATCAGATTGCCGGCGTCGGAAAGATCCCCGTAGTGCAGTACGAACTTGCGGCCTTTCTGGTGCGGCCCCTGATAAAGATGGTCGATACGGTCCGTATTGAACAGGGAAGAGCGGCGCTTGATGCCGTGGACCTCATAGCCCTTGTTCAGAAGGAATTCCGCCAGATAGGCGCCGTCCTGTCCGGTGATGCCGGTGATGAGTGCTTTCTTCATGGTGCTGTGCGTGTTGGAAATTGGGGGAAGGTCATTCCCGGATACGGATCTGGCCGGCAGGGACGGAGGCAAAGCGCTCCTTGTCCTGCTCACCGGCATAAGGCCCCTGCTTGACTTCGATCATTTCCGACGGTTCGAGCATGGCAAAGCCGTGCCCCCCGTGGGCCAGCAGGACCACGTCCCCGGGCCGGAGGATCCGGCTTTCAAGGTAGGTCCGGCTGCCGGGCGCATAGATATCCATGCGCACCTTGCCCGACCGGACAAAAAGGACCTCCTGGGTCCACTCCACGGTACGCGGGACAGGATTGTGATCATGGGGGAGTATTTCATGCCCCTGCGGATGATTCATATATCCAAGCTGCTGGGAAAAAGTCCCCGGTGTGAAAAACTGTATGCCGTCGGCACGGTAAGCGGCCGGGATGATGAGGGCCAGCAACTCGTCATTATGCCGGATGGAAACGATATCTGCCATAGTGCTTCCTTGATTGAAGAGCGGAGGCATGCTCTTGGGTGGGCCGGTCAGGATGGGATGGATTTTGAACTGTTTGTAGACACTATTCTGTACCGGATAGCACATGTCGGGGCAAAGAAAAAGGGGTCACAGTCCAGAACCGTAACCCCTTGAATTATCTGTGGTGGAGAAGAGGAGACTTGAACTCCCGACCCCCGCCTTGCGAAGGCGATGCTCTCCCAGCTGAGCTACTTCCCCACATGGGCGCCGCAACGCGGCGTAGCGTGGTATGTATGCCATTCATGTGCCGGGGTCAAGTCTTTTTTGCGGGCGGCACGTCCGGCGGCAGGGGGCATGGCTGCCGTGACGGGAAGAGCCGGACTGCCGCGGGACCCGGCGCCTCCCGGGGAAAGGCTGCCGCTTGTCCTCCGGCTTCTGGCCGATCCGGCGAGGCCCGGCGCCTCCCGGAGAAAGGGGAAGAGGCTCCCGGCACGCGGCAGGGGGCGGCGAGGGCAACGTGCCGTGCCCGTGACGCGCGTCGTTTTCCCCGGGGCGCTCTTTGGGCGGATGCGGGCCGTATCCATGCCGGGTCGCCCGCGAAACGGCAATGCCGCGC
>ENA-ORMR01001499-ORMR01001499.1-human-gut-metagenome-genome-assembly--contig:-NODE-1499-length-17716-cov-2.974011_pt1 | contig 17716 bp, 14 predicted proteins | sample MGYA00242107_ERZ509003 | MGnify/ENA primary metagenome ERZ509003 (study PRJEB26280, sample SAMEA2338699) | human gut metagenome | biome: human gut; feature: human-associated habitat; material: faeces... | reverse complement strand
GAAAGCCGCGCACACGGCGGGCGCGCACGCGGACGGCGCGGGCGCCTGAGCGCGGATCAAATGAAAACACAGTTCTCCCTCCGCTCAAGAGGGAGAATCTTTTTTAACGCCTAATTCCTTCGGTCAGCTTCCCATGTAAGGAAGACTTTGTTCCCGCCATTCAAATGGATTGCGCCCTATGCCTCCCTCTCAGAGGGAGGTGGCTGCCAAAGGCAGACGGAAGGAGTCGTTGCGCCATACGCCTCCCTCTCAGAGGGAGGTGGCTGCCGGAGGCAGACGGAAGGCGTCGTTCACAAACCGCCACAAAATTTTACAAAAATAACAAACGATAGCCCCTGTCCGAAAGAATGGCGATGGTGTATAATAGAAACACATGCCGTTATAGATGGGAGGAAGTGCCTTGAACGCGATTGGGGAACAGATATCCGCAATCCTGTGGAACGTATTCAACAGGCCGCGTCTGATCGACCTGATCGATATCCTGCTGCTGACCATCATCATTTATGAGCTGCTCGTGCACGTCAGGCAGACGCGCGTGTCGCAGACGATCAAGGGTATCATCATTTTGCTGATTGCGACATGGCTCAGCGACGTGCTCGGCATGCGCACCATCCACGCGCTGCTGGCGTGGATGATTAACGCCGGGCCGGTGCTGCTGATTGTGCTGTTTCAATCCGAAATCCGGCGTAAAAATTCATTCCGGAGAGTAGGTGCGACGCGCTCCCCGCGTTACGGGGAAAGGCTTACGACGGACAGTGACGCACACCTCGCGGCGCGGCGAAAAGCCGCGCCGCAAAGGTGTGCAATATCCGATGAGCCGAAAGAGGTCGGGCATCCGACAAAATAGGTGGCACCGCGGGCGCACAGCTCCCGTCCTATAATAAGGGACGAAGCTGTGTATTTTTATTTTCCGAAAGGCGGTACATTTTATGTGTGCTATTATGGGTTATCTCGGCAAGGAGCTGAAGCTCGAAAAATTCAGGGAATACTTTGAAAAAACGGTGTCGCGCGGTCCGGATATGTCGCGTATCAGGGAGCTTGACGGAGCGATCCTCGGCTTTCACCGGCTTGCGATAATGGGGCTTACCGACGAAGGCATGCAGCCGTTTGAGCTTCACGGAAGCTATGCCGTATGCAACGGCGAAATATACGGCTTCCGCCCGATAAAGGCGGAGCTGTCGAAGGAATACGATTTCGCATCCGACTCCGACTGCGAGATCATTCTGCCGATGTATGAAAAGTACGGTGTCGGAATGTTTGAAAAGCTTGATGCGGAATTCGCGTGCATCATCTACGACGGGGCGAAGAAATCGTTCGTCGCGGCGCGCGATCCGATCGGAATCCGCCCGCTTTTCTACGGATACACCGACGACGGCGGCATCGTGTTCGCATCCGAGGCGAAAAACCTCGTCGGACTGTGCAAGCGTGTTATCCCGTTCCCGCCCGGACACTACTATGCGGACGGCAAATTCGTCCGCTACCGCGATGTGACCGAGGTTTCGGAGTATGTCTCCGGCGATCTTGACACGATCTGCAAAAGCATACACGACAAGCTTGTCGCGGGAGTCGAGAAGAGGCTCGACGCGGATGCGCCGCTCGGATTCCTTCTCTCCGGCGGACTTGACTCCTCTCTCGTATGCGCGATCTCTCAGAAGCTTCTCAAAAAGCCGATCCGCACCTTTGCGATCGGCATGAGCGAGGACGCGATCGACCTGAAATACGCGCGCGAGGCAGCCGATTTCATCGGCAGCGATCACAGCGAGATAATCATCACGAAGGATGACGTTATTTCGTCTCTCGAGGAGGTCATCGCCGCGCTCGGCACCTATGACATAACGACGATACGCGCGTCGATGGGAATGTACCTTATCTGCCGCGAAATACACCGCACCACCGATGTGCGCGTGCTCATGACGGGCGAGATATCCGACGAGCTTTTCGGCTACAAGTACACCGACTTTGCGCCGTCCGCCGAGGAATTCCAGCGCGAGGCGGTAAAGCGCGTCAGAGAGCTTTACATGTACGACGTGCTCCGCGCCGATCGATGCATTTCGGTAAACTCGATGGAGGCGCGCGTACCGTTCGGCGATCTCGACTTCGCGTCCTATGTGATGAGCATCGACCCCGAGCTGAAAATGAACCGCTACGGCAAGGGCAAATATCTCCTGCGCCGCGCCTTCATCGGGGATTATCTGCCGGAGGATCTTCTCATGCGCGAGAAGGCGGCATTCTCCGATGCCGTCGGTCACTCTATGGTTGATTATCTGAAGGAATACGCAAACTCGCTTTATTCGGATGAGGATTTCGCGCGTCTGTCGGAAAAGTATGACTTTGCACGCCCGTTCACCAAGGAATCGCTGCTTTACCGCGAAATTTTCGAGAAGTACTATCCCGGACAGGCGGAAATGGTCGCGGATTTCTGGATGCCGAACAAATCGTGGGAGGGCTGCGATGTGGACGATCCGTCCGCGCGCGTTCTTTCAAACTACGGAGACAGCGGAAAATAATCCGAAAACGCAAAAAGGAGGATCTCACGATCCTCCTTTTATTCTGATGTTTACGGCGGGACGCGGGTATCATCGGAAGCGTTTTCAAACTCTGCGGTGAGCGCCCCGGCAAAGGCGGTCTTGGCTCATTTCTTCTTTGCACCGCGGGATGCGTTCTTCCCGCCCCGTGAGGCATTTGTGCTCTTTCCGCTCGGATTTCGTCCGCCGCCCTTTCCGTTTGCTCCGCGGGAACTGCGGTCGTCTCTTCTGTCCGATCCGGCGTGCTTTGAAGTATGCGGTTTGCCGGAATTTCCGCTGCCGTGCGTTTTTTTCGCAGTCGGCACGACCTTGCCATTCCCGTCTCCGTGCGGATGCGCGGGACGTATCAGGCATTCGGGAGAATTACCGATCAGGTCAAGTCTGCCTGCGACGGCGAGCGCTTCGCGCACGCGGGCGCGGTTCTCCGGGCGTCTGTATTGAAGAAGCGCGCGCTGAAGCACCTTTTCCCTCGCGTCCGGGATATGCACCTTCTTACCCGTAAACGGATCAATCCCGGTATAATACATGACCGTGGATGCGCTGCCCGGCGTAGGATAGAAATCCTGAACCTGCTCGGGATTCAGCCCGATCTCCTTCGTGTAGAGTGCAAGAGAGATCGCGTCCTCAAGCGTACTGCCGGGATGCCCCGACATCAGGTAAGGCACGATATACTGCTCCTTGCCGCAGTCCGCCGAAAACGCAAGAAACTTCTTTCTGAATTTCTCGTACACCTCGATCTTCGGCTTGCCCATGTATGAAAGCACGTTCGGGGAGCAATGCTCCGGTGCGACCTTGAGCTGTCCGCTGACGTGATTCTCGACAAGATATCTGAAAAACGTATCGTCCTTATCCGCCATCATATAGTCATACCGTATTCCGGAGCGGACAAAGACCTTCTTCACACCGGTCTGTGCATCATCAAAGTTGCCGCGCACAGCGTACACTGCCACGTTGGCGCCCTCCTGCGTTGCCATCTGCAGGCGCTGGATCTCGCTGGTGCCGCCCGTGGGATAGAACACTGCGATCTCCACGCCCGGGATATCATGGTAGCCGTCCAGTGCTGCCTTGCCGGACCGCCGATATCGTGGATGTATCCCTTGAAGTCCGGCAGTGTCGTGAGAAGGCGCGCCTCCTCAAGCACACTTTCCTCGCTGCGTGATCTCACAGAGCGTCCCTGATGGTATGCGATCGCGCAGAAATTGCAGCCGCCGAAGCACCCGCGGTTGTGGGTTATGGAGAAACGGACCTCCTGTATCGCGGGAACTCCGCCGTCCTTTTCGTACATCGGGTGATAGGTTCTCTGATACGGAAGAGCGTACACCCGGTCAAGCTCCTCGCGCTCGAGCGGGAACGCGGGTGGATTGACCGCAAGCATACGGTCGTCGTAATACTCCACAAGCGCGCGTCCGTTTACCGCGTCGTTATTCGCATACTGCTCGGCAAACGCCGCCGCATACGCTGCCTTTGACGTTTTGAGCTCGTCGTAATCGTATCCCTCGGGCTCCTCGCGCGTACCGCGCACGGGATCGAAGTTCAGCTTTTCTCCGCGGCGGCAGAGGTACGCCGTTCCGCGGACATCGCGTATCTTTTTCACAGGGACGCCGCGCGCAAGAAGCTCGGCAATACGCCTTATGCTGTTCTCGCCCATTCCGTACGAAAGGATATCCGCGCGCGAATCCACAAGAATGCTCCGTCTCACTTTATCCGACCAATAATCGTAATGTGCAAAGCGGCGCAGCGACGCTTCAAGTCCGCCGATTATCACGGGAATATCTCCGTACGCCTCTCGGATGCGGTTGGTATAGACTATGACCGCACGGTCGGGACGGAGTCCCGCGCGCCTGCCGGGTGAATACCAATCGTCCGAGCGCTTCTTCTTTGCGGCGGTATAGTGCGCGACCATCGAATCCACGTTTCCCGAGGAAACGAGAAATCCGAGGCGCGGCTTCCCGTAGCGCATGAAATCCTCGGTCGAACGAAAGTTCGGCTGAGCGAGAACGGCGACGGAAAATCCCGCCGCATCGAGGATCCGCGTGATTATCGCGGCACCGAAGGACGGGTGATCCACATATGCGTCTCCGGAAACGTAGACAAAATCGGGAACGCCGATACCGGAGCGGTCGAATTCCTCTTTTGTTGCAGGCAGAAAACCGTAAGTCATCAGTTATCGGATCCTTGTTTTGATTTTGTCACGATGCGGCCGTTCTCGTCACGCTTGCGGAACACAAGAAGCTTGCCGAAGGCATAGTTTATTATGACGACAAGCACGGCGACGGGCCATTTTGCGATGTATTCGCTGACCAGAAGCTTTTCAACGAGGACGAACAGGAGAACTTCCTCGATAATAAACGAGAGAAGGCGCGTGGTAAAGAAGGAGAAAAACTGCCTTGCCACCGCTTTTGCTCCGGAAACACGGTTTCCGAACACAAAATGTCTGTTCATCACATACGAGAATATCACGGCGCCGACAAAGGCGATCGCATTTGCTATAAGATAGCCGATCTTATATGCGGAGCCGAAAAACTCAAGCGATATGTCAGTCGAGAAAAACGGGATCAGCATGAGAATATAGTACAGCACCATATTGACGACGGTCGTTGCTCCGCCGAATATCACATAATTTATAAGCTCCTTGTATCTGAAGTACAGATTTTTGATTTTCGTAATCATACGTACCGTCCTTTATATAACGCACATGATGTGCGATACTTCCGATGAATCAGCGCCGCTCTTTCGGCGGCAGAGCACGGCTTTACGCATCAGCCGCTTCGTCTTTGCATATTTCGTAAAGCTCTTCCTTCGAGAGAAGGATGTTCAGTGCGCCGAGAAACGCATTCGGCGTCATTTTGGCGGGAAGCGAAAGCCTGCGGCAGAGTGCGTCTCTCCGAGCCGCCGAGCCCGCCCCCGTAAGTCCTAGCTCAAAGAGATCGGCTTTTGTTATGCTTTCGCGCACGGTGTGCGCCGCCGAACCGGAGAATCCCATTCTGTCGGAAAAAGAGGAAAACAGTCCGCGAAGCACTTCGTCGGTCATTCCCTCGACGCCGAGCGTACCCTCCTTCGATGAGGTGCTCTTGCGGCGTTCCTTTCCCTCAATCTGAGGAATATACAGATTATATATCTTTTCCTTGGGCAGTGCGGATTTTATATACGACCGGATCACTCCGCCCGCGCCGTCGCTGTCCGTCAGTATGACGATACCGCCTTTTTCGGCAAGCGTTCTGATCAGGGCAAGCTTTTCTTTCTTATTGAAGATCCCGAAGCCTCCCGTTGTTATGACATTCGCGTCTATGACGGAGGAAAGCTTTATTTTGTCGTACTTGCCCTCGACGACCACGGGAATCGGGATATGTATTCTTTCCGTCCGTTCAGCCACGCTGCTGCTCCTTTCGTATCATGCGCACCGGCTTATCCGCAGATCAGCCGTTCAAGCGCAATATATCCGAGCGTCGAGCTTTTCATTGCAAGATCGGCTTCGAGGCATCGGTTTATCGACCGTTCAAGCTTCGCGGTGTCGTTTCCCGCCGCGCGCATATACAGTCCCGTTTTGTATTCGTGCATTTTCAGCTTTTTCGATATCTCCTGCTTCGTCATTCCCGCCGAAGCATACGTTGCGACCGAAAGCATATCGCTCATCACCTTACTCACCGAATAAAGGAGCGCGATAGGCTCTTCGCGTCTGTTCTTTGCCTTGGAAAGCGCATCAAGCGCCGCCGCGCGATCTCCGGAGAGGATCGCATTCGACAGTGCGAAAGCCTCTTCGGAAAGGTCGGGGCACGCCACAAAATCAACGGTTTCCGGCGTTATCTCGCATTCGCCGTGCGATTTCGAATAAGCGATCAGCTTTTCGCATTCGCCGCTGAGCACGAACATATCGCTGCCCGAGCGCGAAATCAGCGCGTCCGCCGTATTGTATCCGAACGGCACGCCCGCTGCGGTGAAGTGGCGTTCGACCCAGCGGCGGAGCTGTGCTCCGCCCTTTCTGTCAAACTGCACCGTTTCAAGCACTGCGCTGAGCTTTTTATAAAGCGTATTCGGCTTATTCCTCGCCACGTTTCCGAAATCCGCCGATGCGTCCGCCGTAACGAGAAGCACCGTTTGAGGATAATCCTTTGCGCGTCCGAAGACCGCGATATATTCGGAAAGCTGTGCGTCCTTCCACGACGAAACGGGCGCTGCGCGAAGGTGTACGAAATTTCTCTCGGACATCATCGGAAACGCAGCCACCGCCGCCTCAAGCTCTCCCGGAGACGTGCTGTCCCCGTCGAGCACGGTGCGCGAAAACGTATCCTCGCCGCACACGGCGGCGGCAAGCATTTCCGCATATCGTGATTTGATGAGCTCCTCCTCGCCGAAGAAGAGATAAGGTCCGGAAAGCTTATCGGGATTCGAAAGAATACGCTTGAATTCTGAATCGGTCATTTTATCGTAAACCTTTCGGCAAGGCTTTCCTCCTTATCTTATTTCGGCGGATGTTCTCCGGCGGGCGGACGCGGGCTTTGCCCGTCGGCGCGGCGCCGTACCGATCATTCGTTTTTCACGCTCCCGCTAGAGGAGCAATCTCGATATTCATCTTTGTCCTTATCGCCGCGCCGCCCTTTAACTCGACTGCATAGTCGAGATAAAGACGTCCGCCCGCCTCGCCGACCGTATTCTCCACGGTTCTCGAAAACACGGCGGCTTCGAATCTGAGAATGGGTGTAATGTACTCGCAGCGATGGAATCTGCCCTGCTCAAAGATCATGACGGAGCCGACTGTCCCGCTTCGTTCGATCACAACGGTTCCGGGAGAGGAAAGCTCAAACGATATCTTCGTTTTCACGGCGGGCGAATCGGGATCGACCGATGCGTCGTCGTACACGATCTCCATACGTCCTCCGCAAATCTCCGCCGATGCGATACAGCTCATTTCGGTCGTGCTTTTCTCCACATCGGGGACATCGTCGGGCGGAAAGCTAATTCCGCTCCCGTCCTCTTCCTCCAGGAAAAGACCTCCTCCGCGTCCGCCGACGGAAGGAGAAAAAAGCTCCGTCTGCTCGGACACAAGTCTGAGCCTCATTTCCCCTAAACAAGCGCGTTCCCCCGAAAATTCGGAGGAAGCGCCGTTTTTGTTATTTATTTCGGACATTTCCGACTCAGACAAGCGCCGTAACGTAGGGGCATCCGGACTCGATCTCGTAGCCGAAATCGTTCGGTGCCGCCCAACGTACACCGTTTGTGATTATGCGCTGTACGTTTGCATCGTAGAACGACGGGCAGGTCTCATGACCGGGCTGGAAGTAGAACACACGTCCCGCGCCGCGGAGGAAGGTGCATCCGGTGCGGAAAACATATCCGTGCTCATACCATCCCTCGAAGATATGTGCGTCGGGCTGCGGAATCTGGAAGGGCTCAGCGTAAAGCTCCTCTTCGGGAAGCTCGAAATGTGCCGGGATACCTGCCGCAATCGGATGAGACGGCATGATGTTCCAGATGATCTCCTTCTGATTGTCACCCCAGAGAAGGTTGCCCGTGGTGCCGACGATTGCGCGGAAGGGCTTGGAATGATGCGCGCTGTGGAGTGCGATAAATCCCATGCCGCCGACATAAACTCTCTGGCGGATGCGCTCAACGAGATCGTCCTTGACTTCGCCGTGGTTCATGTGACCCCACCAAAGAAGGACATCGGTATTATTGAGCACCTCATCCGGCAGTCCCTGATCGGGATCGTCAAGCGCCGCAAGGGTGATCTTCATATCGTCGTTCTTCGAGAGAAACTCACCGATCGCCGCATGAAGTCCGTTCGGATAAAGCTTCGCGACATTCTCGTCGCTCTTCTCGTGTCTATACTCGTTCCAGATCGTTACGTTGATTGTTTTTGCCATATTCTGATACCTCCGAAGTATGGATTTACATATGTAGCAACATAATTATATACCACTTTTTCCGATTAGTCAATCAAAACCTTTTTTCGACGCGGAAATTTATTCATCGGACGGTCGCGGACACCGGACAGGCACGCGGAGAGTCCGAAATCAAAAGTGCCGCCGCCCCGACGGGAATCGGCGCGGCGGCGTGAAAGAGGAAATCGCAAAGCGAAGGAGGCGGAAGGAGTAAAACCTCCCCGGGCTCGGGCGATTTACGGATCTTTCACCGAAGCCGTATGCATTTTGCGTTCAAGAAGCGCATTGTGCATCGGCAAAGCCTTTATCGAAGATTAGCCTTCATTCCGCAGGTGCGTTTTTCACGAAGGGCGCGGAGCGACAAATGATCTGAATGTGCCTTCGGTACAGTCGCGCGGCACACCGAATCTCGGAATGAGCATCATATTATCGGGCTTCACATTGTACGGAGATTTCGTCGTATACGCGAAACGCACATACTTCGATGCTACGGCGACCGCCTCGTCGCTGTAGCTGCCCGCGGGATATGCGAGCGCGTCCACCTGATGTCCCGTAAGCTCCGATATATACGCGACGGATTCGGACATTTCCTTTTCGAGGCGCGTTATATCCATATTCCCCATCGCGTTATGCGAAACGGTATGGGTCTCAAATCTCACAAGCCCCGACTGCGCCATCTCGCGTATCTGATCCTCGTTGAGGTACTGAGGCGTACCGATCAGCGATGTCACAAGGAATACCGTGGCACGCCCGCCCTTTTCCTTCAGTATCGGGAACATATCCGTATAGTTATCGACGTATCCGTCGTCGAATGTGAGAACGACCGACGGCTTATCGCAGTTTTGAGTATACTCATCCGCGAAAAGATAGGTGTATCCGTAGGAATTCAGGATATCCATCTGCGCGGCAAAATCCTTCGGACGGACGAACAGATTCACATACGGACTGTACGGCTCGTCCATGATAAGATGGTACATAAGCACCACGGGGGTATATGTCGGAGTCAGGTCGGGATCGGGATCGGGATCGGGCTCCGGCACAGGTGCGGGTTCCGGGTCCGGTTCGGGCTCGGGCTCCACAGTATCCGTAACGGGATCGACATCCGTCTCTCCGGTGCTTTCCGTCGTCTGCGCTGTCTGCGGCGTGCTCCCGGATGTTCCGTCTGTATCCGACGGAAGCGCCGTGACGACGCTTTCCGTATGATTTGATAAATCCTCCGTTCCCGATGCTCCGTCGAGCTTCCGCAGTGTACAGGACGAGAGCAATGCGGCAAGCGAAAGTGCGGCTGCCGCCGCCTTGACAAGTTTTTTCATTCCTCCTTTTGCCGAGGTCTGCGGCGGCACCGCGCAATTCCGATTTACCGTATCTCATGTGCGGCGCCGCCTTTTAAATACGTTTTAATAATATAATACCATGTAGTTTTATGATATATTTAACGCAGTTGTTAATATTCTGTGTCAGCTTTAAACGGTTTATTCGACTTCAAACAAAACCTTGTGAGAGAATGTCTTCATGCCGTCCGAAACGAATACCGCCTCTTCAAGGACATATTCACCGATCTCGGATGCGACAAGGGGAAGTGTAAAGACGCGGGGCGCATCTTTTCCGATATAGAGAGTGAGTTTTCCGTTGATGCTTGCATCCGCGAACACATTGCCGTCCTCCACAGAAATGTATGAGTAGACCGTCTTAAGCGAATTCGGCAAGGCTATTCTGAGCTCTCCGCTCTTTATTTCGGATGCGGAAAGATCGACCGTAAGCACTGCGTCTCCGTATTGGCTGATGCGATCGGGCAGCGAAAGCGAAATCCCGTAATCCTTTTCATTCTCCCGATCCCCGTCGGGCTTTCTCTCGCAGCAGTATGCGACGCTTATTCCCTCCGTGGCATCGCTGAGCTTCACCTCGGCATCTCCTCCGGTGGGGACGGGCAGCATGACTGTTTCGAATCCCGACACATCGATCTTCTTTTTGAAATCTCCGGATTCAACGGTAACGCTGTATACATAATCATCCGAGGAAACGAGCGCTTTCAGGCAGGCGATCGCCGCGAACGGGAGATACTCGCGCGCCGGGTCCTCATCGATCATGGCGCTTACCTTTTCATAAAGTCCGCTGCGGTCAACGAACGACGCGCATAACGCAAGGATCGCCGACCATTCGTCCGATTCGGGAAGGTCTTTCGCCGTGTCGTACATCTCCGATGCGGTTTTGTATTCGCCGAGCATCGCAAACGAAAGCGAAAGCAGTGCAAAATGTCCGGCATCGGCATCCTCGTCATTCTCAAGCAGTGCTTTCAGATAAAGCAGATCGTCGAGCACCGCGCTGCGCTTTGCCGCGCCGATGAGGCAGCTTCTGAGCAGTGAGTCGATATCCGACACCTCGGATATCGGCCGCGGCGAAAGAGACACCTGAGAAACGGTTTCCGGTGTAAAGTAGAGCGAGAGTGCGGTGAGCACCTCATCCGGCTCGGAATTTTCGAGCTGTTTGAGCATGAACGAATCGGTATACTTATACAGCTTGATCTGCGGCACCGCGCAGTCGTCGCCGAAACCCGAATTGCAAAGCTGTGCGCCGTATCTCGCGCCGATCATCGTATCAAAGCGCGGCGACACGTTATTCTTGAGGAATTCGACGAGGTGCTTTGCACGGACCGTGTTTTCCGACGATATCTCAAGCATCGCGGGATCGGAGAGCGTCTCTATCACGCCCGCACCGTCGGTCAGTGTGCAGAAGCTTCTTTCCGCGATGCCCTGTGCCGTGCGGATAACGTCCGCCGTATAGATGATCGCATCCGTAAGCTCGCCCGCCGACACCTTGATACGGACGGTGTGCTCTCCCGCATCGAGCTTTCCGAAATTCACGGAGACGGGGGTATTCGTCTTGGCGGACACTCTGCGTGTTTTCTCTCCGTCGAGAGTGAACTCGAACTCCGCGTCAAGGTTTCTTTCACAAACGGCGGATGCGCTTACTGCAAAATCGTCCGCAGTCTTTACCTTTTTCGGCGGCTCCGAGCTTATGAAGAAATCAAGCGATGCGTCAACGGAGCTTTCCGTCTTGCCGACGTACATCTCCGCATCTGCGGCCTGAAGGGTGATACGGTACTCGGTCACGTTGTCGGGAAGCGTGAAGGTCACCTCAGCCTCGCCGTTTTCATCTGTCGTTACCTGACCGAAATACGCCGTGTCTCCGAAATTGCCTCTCACCTCTTCCGGACCGCCGCCGCGTCCGCCGCGTCCGCCGCACATTGTTCCGGTCAGGTTGAAATCGCGGTCGGAGGAGAAGGTATACACGGGATAATACACGGGAGCGTAGATTTCGGAAATGATATCCGACCGATCCCAAACGTTTGCGAACACCGCTTCGTTGACCACGCTTACAATCACCGCCGCACGCCGTCCGCTTCCGTCGCTCTCGGCGGTCTTTATTCTGAGAGTTACCTCATCTCCGGGAGCGTAGGATTTCTTATCGCTTTCGACCGACACGTTAAGCGTGCGGCTCTCGGGTTTTGCGCTGATAAATACGGGCTTGATCCTGTTGAACACGCCGTCCTTCAGGTAAACGCCGGATACCGTTGAATTCGGGAAGCAGTCGTCCGCGAATTCGAACGAGAGATCGTCTCCCGCGTCGAGTTTATCCGCCGAAAGTATTCCGTTTGCGGAAACTATCCTTACGACCGTGCCGCCTTCGACCTTCTTCCTGCCGTCGGCAAGAAGATCTATCTTTGCAGTTTCACCGTACGAAAGGCCGTAGGATGCAAGACCGCTCTGCATATGGGAGGAAAGGTCGGTGCCGTTTTTTATAACGAATTCATATCCGTAAAGTCCGTATGCAAAGTTGCCCGAGATGTACCATTCATCCTCGGAAAGGATTCCGGTATAGAAGATTTTTTCGTTCTGACGCTTTATGCCGAAGCCGTAATCCGTCACCTTGATCGGGCGTCCCTCGGTATCGCTGAAGGTCGCGTACAGCTGATAGGAATATGTGACGTTGCCTTCGGATTCACGGAGTTCGACCGAATCGGCGGAGAATTCAAGCTTTCCGTCCTCGGTGTCAAAGCTCTCCGAATACACCGTCTGCGAAGAAGTCACATAGCCGTATGTCGGCTCGTTTTCCTTTGTGTATTCGTTGTACTCATATCCCGCGAGATATTTCTCCGTCCGTGTTTCCGTGACGGTCAGGGTGACATTTGTATCGTACGGAACGTACTTCAGATCGGCTGCACTTACGGATTTTCTGAAGGAATCCATGTCGAGACGCTCGATATCAAGCACATACTCGCCGTCATCTCCGCTCCAATTTCCGCGGCAGTCACGCCGCAGAACGTGAACGGTCTTTGCGGGGGACTGCGGATATTTTCCGCTCTCCGCGCTTCTCAGATAAACCGACACATATGCGATCCCCTCGAAGAAATTGCCGAGATCGGGCACTGCCGAGAAGTGTGCTGTTCCGTTTTCGTCGGTAACTGCGGTGATCTCGTCCTCTCCGGTTCCCGAGAAGGAGAGGCAGACCTTCTTTCCGACCGCCTTCATGCCGGTGATATGAGTAACGGTCACGTCGAATTCAAACGCTTCACCCTCGGCTGCGTAATCGCGCTCCGAGGCGATCTCGTATTTATAGTACTCGTTTTCGTAATTTTCGATCTCAAGACTGTGGGAGTTGAGGACAACTCCGTCGTACAAAAGCTCGACGTAAATGCTGCCCTCAAGATGAGAGTTCAATTCAAACGATGCGGTGAGCGCGCCGTTTTCGTCGGGAGTCACTCTGAGGCTCTGCTCTGCGGTGCGCGAGTTTCCGATTATGCGAAGTGTGAACACTCCGTCGGCACCGTCGGGAAAGCGCGACATCGGGACGTATCCCCATACGTTCACCTTATCCGTTGGCTTATAGAGATTTCTGTCGAGGTAAATGTATGTGTTCGGGTAGGTCGCCGTATTGTAGACCTGTGCTCCGACGAAAACGGGGGTGTCGCCGCCGACGACAAGGAAATCGCCGCTGTCAGCCTTTGCACCGCTTATCGTCAGTATTCCGTCGCCGTCGGTCGTATATTCCGCCGAACCGAATTCAACGGTCATTTTATCGGTCGGGGTCTTTCCGTCCTCGATCGCCCACACGAAGATATCTTCCCCGGTCATCGCGGCGTACACCGAGATCGGGTTTATCTGCACCGTCCACTCGAACACGGCAAAGCGTCCGCAGTACACGCTTGCCGCGTAGTATCCGGTACCGGGATTTTTATCGAGAGTTATCGTGCGGACGCGCGCTGCGACATCGTCGGATTCGGTGAAAGCGACCTCGCCGAGATCCTCGGCACGGACGTCGCTTGCGCCGGAGATATACTTTTCGAAATCGTCCGCATCGGCAAAGCGCTTAAGCTTTACGGACGTGACCTCTCCGCTGAAGTTTTCGGTGACGCTGTAGCGGATCTTTATCGCGTCGTCTGGGCGGTATGTGTTTATTCCGTCCGCGCTGAGAAGCTCCGGATAAATACTGCCATTCATCTCGTTTTTGTAAGTTGAGAAGGTAAACGAATACGGATTCTTCATCTCCGTTCCGTCAGCCGAGATTCTGTCGGAAAGGCTTACGGTATACGTCGTGTCCGGTTCCATCGGAGCCGACGGAGTGAAACGCCATACTCTGCCGAGGTGGAGCCACTCGCCCTCAAGCGCGGGAGTTATCACGGTCTCCTCGGGCAGATTTTCAGCGTCCGGGCAGGAAAGCTCGATCTCGATGACCGCGTTTTCGCTCACCGTCATCGCGCCGGAGGCGGGATACGTTTCGGTCACCGAAAGCTCGCTCTTCGTCTGAAAAGCCCAGCTGTAGTCGACCTCTTTATTCTTCACATACGAAAGGCTGACGACCGTATTGTCGCCGAGGCTCTTCTTCGGTGTCACCGTAAACTCATCGCTGCCCGTCTGCTGCACGGTATAGTCGATCGCGGGTTCGAGCATAAGATGACGCTCGACAAGCTCCTTCGATCCGTTCTCGGTCTTTACGACAAACGAGGTATCCCCGTCTATAAAGCTCGACGAGCTCGACGATGCGGTGACGGACACTATCGAGAAAAGGCTGTCGTCCGGGATATCGTCCGAGGGCTTATTGTTCGCATTGTCGGGAGCAGTCGTCTCCTGCGGAGGGATATCGTCGGCATCATGAGGCCTCATGAAATGCAGGGTAAGCGGGACTGCGGCAACGACTATCGCCACGGAAGCCGCGGCGGCAATAATGCGGGTGCGCATTCTGATCCTGTATGCGCGGAAATCCTTTTTGGTTTCGTATTCCGCGATAAGGCTCTCGTCTATTTCTCCGATCGCGTCGGAAAGTCTGTTCGCGTCTATCTTTTTCATCTTATTTTCCCCGTTTTTGTTTTCCATGTTCTTCATACGCTGTAGCCCTCCATTTCAAGCTCGGCACGCAGCCCCGCCCGCAGGCGGTGCAGGATCGATTTCACCTTTGCTTCGGATGTACACAGCTCCGATGCAATATCGGATACGCTGCGCATGTTCCAATACCTCGCGATAAAAACCGTTCTCTTTTCAAGCGAAAGAGTGCGGAGAAAGCGGTTTATGATCTCCGAAAGAGCCGCACTGTCCGCCGCCTCCTCCGTCCCGGCTGCCGACGGTGACGGCAAACATTCCTCAAGCTCGCTCAGCGCGACCTCGAATTGGCCTCCGCCGCGCTTACCGGTTCCCTTTCTCCGCAGGCGGTCGATCGAGAGATTTCTCGTTATCTTTCCGAGATACGCGGACAGGCGTTCGGGAATGTGCGGTGGGATCGAATTCCACGCGCGCATATATGTGTCGTTTACACATTCCTCGGAATCCTCCTCGGAAGAAAGAATGCCGTAGGCTATGCTTCTGCAGTAATTCCCGTATTTTATCTGAACCTGGACGATCGCGTCTTCCGACCGTTCACGGAACAAATCAAGTATTGCGTTGTCGTCCATGGATGTCTCCTTCATCTTTAATGCAATACCGCATCAGCCCCGCACCATCCGTTCCCGTTTTGCGGACGGCGCACGGACTTTTTCCGCCGAAAGTGCGGAACAAAGTTATGCCGTATAGCCTCTTTCACTATTATACACGATAAAAATTCGCAAAGGTTGCACCGAAACGCAAATTTTTCCGAAAAATTTTCAATTTTTTTGTTTTGCCCCCTCATTATTGAAAAAGCGCGGCTTTTCTGATATAATGAAATCAATAATTCAATCAAAATCCGGAGGAAAACATGACCGATATCGAAATCGCTCAGGCGGCAAAAGCCGAGCATATAACAAAGATCGCCGAACGCGCCGGAATACCCGAGGAATATCTCGAGCTGTACGGCTCGAACAAAGCCAAGATCTCGCCGGAGCTTTTCCGTACGCTCGAAGGAAAGAAGCAGGGGAAGCTCGTGCTTGTTACCGCGATAACGCCGACCCCGGCGGGCGAAGGCAAGACCACGACGACGATCGGTCTTGCGGATGCGCTTCGCAGGATCGGGAAGAAGCCCGTTGTCGCGCTGCGCGAGCCGTCGCTCGGTCCGGTATTCGGAATAAAGGGCGGCGCCGCCGGAGGCGGATACGCTCAGGTCATCCCCATGGAGGACATCAACCTTCATTTCACCGGGGATTTTCACGCGATAGGCGCGGCGAACAATCTTCTCGCCGCCATGCTCGACAATCACATATATCAGGGGAACGCGCTCGGCATCGACCCGCGCCGCATCACATGGCGCCGCTGCGTCGACATGAACGACAGGCAGCTCAGGAATGTTGTTGACGGGCTCGGCGGACGTGTCAACGGCACGCCGAGGGAGGACGGCTACGACATCACCGTGGCTTCGGAGATAATGGCGCTTCTCTGCCTCGCCTCTGACATGTCCGATCTCAAAGAGCGGCTTTCCCGCATCGTAGTAGGATACACATACGATGAACGCCCCGTCACCGCAGGCGATCTGCACGCACAGGGTGCGATGGCGGCACTCCTGCGTGACGCGATAAAGCCGAATCTCGTTCAGACTCTCGAGGGGACGCCCGCTCTCGTCCACGGCGGTCCGTTCGCCAACATCGCGCACGGCTGCAACAGCGTGACCGCGACGAAGGCGGCAATGGCGCTCGGTGATTACGCCGTCACGGAGGCGGGCTTCGGCGCCGACCTCGGCGCGGAGAAGTTCCTCGATATCAAATGCCGCCTTGCGGGGCTTCGTCCGTCGGCGGTCGTGATCGTTGCGACTGTCCGCGCGCTGAAGATGCACGGCGGACTTGCGAAAAGCGAGCTCGGCAAGGAAGATCTCGCCGCGCTCGAAGCGGGAATGCCGAATCTGCTCCGCCATGTGAAGAACATCCGCGAGGTATACCGTCTCCCCGCGGTCGTTGCGGTCAACCGATTCCCGACCGACACCGACGCGGAGATCGAACTCATCATCGAGAAATGCCGTGCGCTCGGCGTAAACGTCGAGCTTTCGACCGTATGGGCTGACGGCGGTGCCGGAGGCGAATCCCTCGCGCGCGAGGTCGTCCGTCTCTGCGAGGAAGAGAACGATTTCACGTTCGCGTATCCGTCCGATATGCCGATCGCGGAAAAGATCGAAGCCGTTGTGAAAAAGGTGTACCGCGGCGACGGCGTAAGCTTTACGCCTCAGGCTGAGAAGGAGATCGCGCGTCTCGAGGAGCTCGGATACGGAAACGTACCCGTATGCATCGCAAAGACGCAGTACAGCTTTTCCGACGATCCGCTGAAGCTCGGCGCGCCCGAGGGCTTCACCGTGACGGTGAAGAAGGTGAAGATCTCCGCGGGCGCGGGATTTGCGGTCGTCCTCACGGGAGATATCATGACGATGCCGGGACTTCCGAAAGTTCCCGCCGCAGAGCGGATCGACGTCGACGAAAACGGCGTGATCTCCGGGCTGTTCTGATACCGCGAAAAGACGCAAAGTACCGCCGCGCCCGATCCGCGATCGGGCAAATCCGCTTCGCGCAATTATAAAACAGATCACAAAAACAAACAGAAAGGAAGCTTTCGCCGACGAAAGCGAAAAAACATGAACAAGATAAGATACACCACGCACGGGACCTGCTCCCGCGAAATCGAGATCGAGCTTGACGGAGACACCGTAAAATCGGTGAAATTCATCGGAGGCTGCTCCGGAAACACGCAGGGCGTCGCCTCTCTCTGCCGAGGAATGAAAGCCGAAGAGGTCGTCGAGCGTCTGCGCGGGATCCGCTGCGGGGCAAAGCCCACGTCATGTCCCGACCAGCTCGCCCGCGCACTCGAGGAAGAGGGCTTCTCCCCCGAGGATAAATGATCGTCACGGCACGGGCGGCGTATCACGCCG